>OGWP01000014.1_pt1 | contig 16109 bp, 45 predicted proteins | sample 1576051 | NCBI WGS metagenome assembly OGWP01 (sample SAMN07581524, study PRJEB24739) | freshwater metagenome | reverse complement strand
TAAAATTTGGAATTGCTTTTAGATAATCTATAAGGGTTGTTTTAACCTGATCGAAATCTAGGTTAGAGAAGTTTACTAGTGGCATTTTTACCTAGTTGGTTGCAAAACAAATTGTAATTCTTGTGCAGGAACGTTGGCTCCTATAATTTGATATTGAATTAATACGTCAAAAGAGTTATTGTCATAATCGGGAGTCACTACAACATTTGTTAGATCTACTCTTGGTTCATAATTTACAATAGAGGTTGCAATTTCATCTCTAATATTTGATGCTCCAATCTCATCTATATTCTCAAAAAGCATCTTTGATATTTTTGATCCAAAATTTGGATTAAAAAACTTCTCACCGGGAAGGGTAAATACAATGTTTCGGATAGAACGAGAAATTGCACTTTCATTTTTAAGTGCAATCAAGTCACTATTCAGAGGATTGCTCTGAAAAGTCATACTTATGTCTTTGAAACCTTGACTTACCCTTTCTAGAGGCATTGAGTATTATAATTCTATCTTATTTATTAGAGATTTTTTGATTCGTAAAGAGGTTCAGTGCCATATTCCCAATCATCATAATCATTATCATTGCGAATTTTTGCGTGAATTTCATTTTGATGGAAAAAATCATGCTTCTTTGGAGTTAACTCATCGTTTGCAATCTCACGAAGCATTTTTTGCTTGTCAATTTTCTCTTCCCAACCATATTCACTTGATAAAAATTCAGTTCCCCATTGATTTTTCATAAAATTTTGATCTTTATCGACTTTTTTGGTCATTTTTTTGCTCCTGATTTATTAAATCAGAACTTTTTACGGGGTTGCTATCCCGAAAACAGCAAAAAATATCTATTTTATGGTTTCCAGTGATTGTTTGGTTGCTCCCACCAGAAGTGTAAGTCTTCTACATTGTCATCATAGTAAAGAGAAACAAAATCACTCTTAAATTTACTGTGAATGTTTTCACATAATGATACTGTATGTATATTTGCAGAGGATATTGAACGAATTATATTGGTAATCCATGTATAATTACCCCCTCTTATAACTCCTGCTTCAATTAACACAAAATTATTCCATTTTTTTGACCATCGTTTAAAGTTCTCAGTAAATTCTTCCATATACTCTTGAGAACTTTCGTCTGGAAAGGGAACATTCACTGATTCGATATGAAAAATCTCTCCATCCATTGTCAATGAATGAGAGAGATGCTGTGTTACAATTGCAGAGTAATCAGGAGATACCATTAAAAAGCAAGTATTAGATGGATGAATATCTAAATTTGCAATTTTAAGTTTATAGGTCATCTCCTGAATCAGAGATTTTTCTTTATCTTCAGAGATAAAGAGTAATTTCTTCATTTACCTTGTCCACGATACTTTTTCTTACGTCCATTACGAGACGTCGCGCTCAGTAGTGTACGAGCAGAACGCCCTTGACGAGTTTTCTTTGGTGCTCCGGGTTCAAAAAGAGTCTTGTTACTTCCACCACCTTTAGCCATCTTTAATTTCCTCCAGTTCAATTAAATTAGGATCAACATCTTCACCCGAGAAAAAACGCTCAGAGAAGTCTTGAAGAATCTCACTACATTCTTCTGCAGTGAGATTCATATAAATTTTACGTCCTTGATAAAGTACGTTATAGATCATCAGATAATACGAGTTTTTTCGTGCCCAACGCGAATACGAGGATCACACCAGATCTCAAAGCCTGCCTCTTTTGCATCAAGACAGAAACTTACATCCTCTCCACACATATCCTGAACATTGCCAGATTCAAAGACTTGCATCTTTGGAGCAAACCAAGGATACTCAAGATTCTCAAAGACTCCATTCTTAATAAGAACCCAACCAAATCCAGTGTAATCCACTGTGAAGGGCTTTCTACGCTTGGAGATTGATTCCACGGTTTCATGATTCATCACACCACCGTTCTTACGGAAATCATCCTCTTCTAACCAGTGTGCGACAGAAGTTGTGTGACCATCCTCAGTTGCATACCAACCTGCGACAACTTCACGCTCAGTACCATCTTCACTGAGAGCTAGATCACAGAGTTGCCAGAACTTGTTTGTATCAAAAACAATATCACTATCAATCCAGAGTTGATAATCATATTGTAGTTTTCCATCCCAAGGAATTTGCTTCGGTCCACGGAGAACATTTGCTCCAAGACACTTACAACGTGCAAAGTTAACCATTGAGGAATAGTCTTGTGAGATCTGAATACTCATACCATTCTGTACCATATCAAAGCACAGTTGTACAAAGTTCTTCAGAAAAATGAAAGAACATCCTCTACCAGGTAGACAGAAGACAATACTCTTTCCACGCATTCTTTCTTTAATTGCATCAATATCCCATTCTTCTTTGGGTTTTGGTGCTGCTGCTTTAACAGTAAATCCTTTTGCCATAAAGTTTAATAAACCTTCAAATTCAATTTTAACAGTCTATATATGCGTTGTCAATATGATGGACTTCCTTGTGGATCTGATGACCCATTATTTCCACCACCTCCAATATTATTTGAGAGTTCTATGAAATTCAGATCATCTACACTATAATCAGTCTTCATTACTCCAACCATCTGATGTAAGGTATTCCAAGTCTTTTTAAACTCTTCTTCCTTCAAAGAATGAAATAAACACTGATTCTTTGCATATATGTGATAGATCTTTTCCATATAAAAAATATTTCCGGAATTTTTTCAAGTGAACTTATTTCACTATTGCATTATATATCAGTATTATCAAAAATCCAAGGGGGATGAATATAATTCTTCCCATTTGCTTTGGATATCTGATTATCCAACCTGCAAGTATAACTTTCCAGAAATTCCAGTAAGGTTCTCTGCGGCGCCTTTTAGATTCTTTCATACTTCCGGAAAAATTTTAAGAGAGTGACATTTAGAGGTCAAATTGTCACCTCTGTAGGTTAGGGTAGTTTCGCTTTTTTATACGGGGGCGCAACGCCGCGCGGCGCCTATAACAAACCGCCAGGATTAACTGCCGATAAGCATCACTGCCAAAGCATAACATAAGCGCCCCCCAGTGTCAACCAGAGGGCGCACAGTTGCTATCAGAATTCAATCGGATTCAGAGTGCCCATGCTATCAGAATTCAATCGGATTCAGAGTGCCCATGCTATCAGAATCATCAGCAACATTATCAGAGGTGAGAGTATCCAGAATGGACAGAATCTCATCGCCAGTGTTACCTTGTGCCAGCAGGGAAAGCATCACAGACTTGGACATAATGAAGAAGGAAAGTGTAATGAACTGTGTGTTGAGTGAGTGTCTTTATAGGGGCGCATCTCATTCCCCTTTGTTGATATCAGACTGCTACATCTTCAGGCAGCAGATTCACAACAGCATCCACACCAGCAAGATGCAAACTGTTGACAAATACCATTGCCTGGTTGATATTGGAGAACTCGGCAGTACGCTCTACATTGTCCTGAACGTTGGTGTAGGTGACGGTACGAACTTGAGTCATTTGAGTGTTAATGAAGAATGAACGGTAAGTGTCTTTATAGGGCGCATCTTATTCCCGTTCACTGATGCTTACTGATCAGGAGTTAGCAACAGCACGGATACGAAGTTCCTGCTCAATGCCATTCCTACCCTTACCAGTTGCAGCATAGAATCGGGTGCCACATCCTCCAACCCGTGTCATCACAAGTTCGGATTTACGGGGTTTACGTGTTGCCAACCGTGTGACCTTAACTTTACCTTGTGCCTCAGCAATTGCCAGGTCCAGGTTAGTCATCTTGGTGATGTTCATGACGCAGTGTAATTTAAGAACTGAAGAAGTGAGTGTTACTTAAGCGGGCAAATCAGCGCCCATCCCATACAGAACTCGTCCATCCGTCACGTTCAGCAGCGCGGCGATCATAGTCCTCTGCGGTATAGTAATCATCAAAGTCCTGACTATAAGCGGGAGTCTGAAGATACTCAGGCAGAGGTTCATATTGACCAGTCTGGAAGTTGTAACGGAGTTGAGACATTTGGAGAAAAAGTGAAGTGAACTGTGTGGTCCTTAAGTATAACTCAGAAGTCAAACACGTCAGAGTTAATCTGAATCGCATTTACCTTGGGGTCATCAAACCTTACACGGTCAGGAGTTTGAAACACAAACTCGCTGATATATTCAACAAAATCTTGATAGGAACCGCACTTACGGGCGATGTTATACAAACCCTCATCATTGTTGATCCAGAGAGCAACATTCCAGGTCTCATAATTCGTCCAACCGTTATAGGAAGTATCCAGAGCGTTGGTTTGAAAAGTGACAGTCATTTGGTAAGTCTTGAGTGTTAGCGGGGCGGGTTGTCTGCCCCTCATACTATAGGGACACTTTGGACGATCGTAACTTTAATACCAACCAAATTACCAACGGTCAGGTGTACTTAAGATGCCATCCTAGACTGATACTTATTGCCCCACATTCTGCCTGGTTTTTGATAACTGTGTTTATGGTTTTCGCTTATAGAAACCCACTCAAGATTTGACACTTTGTTGTTAGTTCTGTCGTAGTCCTTATGATTAACTTGAAGACTATCAGAGTTTGTGTTACTTAAGTGAGTTTCTGCGACTAATCTATGGACCAATAAACGCCTACCTTTTCTTCCACCTATCTGTACAGATTGATAACCATTTCTGTCAGTTTGTAGAGACAACTTTCTGGGGGGTTTGTTATAGTCAATGACTGGATATTTGCCCAATCTCCAGTAACTATAAACCTCCCCATCTTCTGTCACAAAGTAACCGTTCCAGACAGGATGTTCTCTCATTTCACCATCTATCAGGAGTCGAAAGATCCTCAACGTAAGCATCACACTTCTCTGCAGGTTCCAACTTGAATAACTTCTCCCAATCAATCTGATGTGGGTCGAAGTCACCGAACACTGATAGATCCAGAGTGATCCTATAACGCTGCTTCTGCGCTTGTTGATATGCAACTGACATAAGTACGCTCCGTTGGTGTATGTGAAATACTCTAAGATGCCTGGGAGAACTTGTCAAGTCCTGTGGGGTATTTATGCGGACGGTTTATATTGTGGCACGGGGATTGTGAGGATTTTATGACCCCGGAGTTGACAAAAGTGCGGTCCTTATGTTATGCTATCTTAAATGACTACGAGAACTAACATTTATCAAATATAACACCACTGATATAATAAACTACTATATCTTTTATTTTACATTTAATTTTCCACAATTTAGTATAGCAATCTACCAGTATAAAACCTGCTATTTATACATAGAATTAGAGCGTCTTATCAACAATGAACCAAGGAATAATTTATGCCATCTACAATAAAGAAACAGGCAAATACTACATCGGTCAAACTATAAAGGAACTGAACAAAAGATGGCAGGAACATTTATACGAAGCAAAGCGAATGAGGGATACTCCACTATACAGATCTCTTCGCAAATATGGGGCAGATAAGTTTAAGATAAGAGTGATAGAAGAGTGCTCGGTTAATATACTTGATGAAAGAGAAACTTATTGGATAAGTGAATACAATTCATACGATAATGGATATAATCAAACTGATGGATCTGGTGGTCAGTATAGAATAAGTGAAGAAGTAAAGAATAAAATAAGTTCCACAATGACTGGGGTTGAGAAATCACCAGAGCACATTGAAAATATAAAACAAACGATGAAGAATAGGGGAATTGGATTTAAAGTAAGAGGAGACGGTAAACATAGTCGCGTTAAGATTAAAACGATAAATGTTAATACTTTAGAAGAAACTTTCTATGATAGTATGACTGAATGTGCTAAAGCATTAGGTATAGCAACTCACAATCTTTCTCGCTATCTTAAACACGGTTGGAAGTACAAAGGGCATAGAATAATCAAGTTAGAAGATAAGAGTAAAAGTTATGCAATCTATGGTGTCGATAAAGTAACAAATAAAATCAAATATACCTTTCCTAGTGTAAGAGCTGCAGGAAGAGAGTTAGGATCTGCTAGCGGTTGCGATAAGTCACTTAAACATCCACACAAATACACCTGGAAAGGTTGCTATTGGTTCTATCAGTAAACATAAAAAAAGACCCCTAACATGGGGTCTCTATGTGTATTCAATCAAGTGCTAGTCTGTACCTTGCATAATCTTCTGCATCCTTTCTTTGCTTGAAACGTGCTTCCTCTCCTTCAAATCTGAGAGGTAGATAACGATACTTCTTCCCTTCTCTTGTGATAACAGTACGGGAGAATAGATGCAATGAGTAACAACCTTCTTCAGTATATTCTTTCTCTTTCTTAACAATGAAAGGCAGAACTTTTGAGTCGTTGAATGATGCTTTAGACAGTAGCATTTTGAATCACAAGTTGAAGGATTTGTTCATCAGTAAGTGACTCTAACTCTTCATCAGTTAAAGTATAAAGAACAGAGAGAACTTGAGACATCAAACTAAGTGACAAGGTGAACCACAAGACTGATAGAAACTCACCATTCTTTTTGCTTCTTCAAGTGTATTAAATGATTGAACTCTCCACTCTTGAGTATAAGGAGTTTGGTAACGAATAAGAAACATTTGTGTTACTTAGTTCAGTTAAGAATCATACCTTCAGTGAACGGAATCGGATCATTGTTGTCTGTATCAATCACAACCCATTCAAAGTTTTTTTGAAAGATACGGGCACCATTTCCGTGCTCTTGAAGAATAGCATTAAGACGAGACTTCGTGGTTTTTGTCTTATACCCACAGGTATAAAGTTCAAGAGAAGTCTCTAGAATCGTAGCAATATGATTGCCGTGCAGATACACATAAGAGGCATCACGTTCGGGAGAATAGATGACCTCAGTGTTGTCACATTTCCAATCCTCAGAGTTGAGAATTGCTTTGTTCATTTGGCGTTCGATGATTCGCATGGTAGGAAGTGAAGTGGTGATACTATAGGTACAGTTTGGACGATCGTAACTTTAATTATGAAGCAATCGCAGATTCCAGATTAACCTCACGGGTTTCCATGATCGCATAATCGAAACCATCAACTTCCTCCAACCATTTCATATAGGCAGTGGCAGCAGATTTGCAATCAAAAAGTTTCAGAGAATTGAAATTTTCGCCTTCATAATCAATTCCACCAATCACAGCGTAAACTTTAGACATTTGGGACATTTGGGAAGTGCTCATACTATAGGTACACTTTGGACGATCGTAACTTTAATTCAATCAAACTTTCAACAAGTTACTGTTGAGAATTATCGGATGATAAAATGTCAGCAGTTGTATGAAGTACAGTGGCAGTAGCATACCTTACTGATGGCGAGAAAATAATACCAAGAACAAAAAGTAACGTGAGAAGTTTCACTTTATCAGGTGATTTGAATGTGAGACTTTTGCGTGCCATCAGTTGTTTACAGTAACCCAGTCACCTTGAATATCACAAAACTCAAGCAAAAAGTAGTCTACAGATACACCTTCAATCGCAGCATACTCTACAGATTCCTCATATTGTTCAGATGAAAGAATAAAGAAATCAGTCTCAATCATTGTCAAGATCAGCAACTTTATCGTAGAGAGCAGCAACATCAACTCCAAGATGTTCGCTCAATTCTTCCCAATCATCATGAAACGTAATTAGATCAAGAAGTGCTTGAATTTCGTCAGTTGAAAACATCATCAATAACCGTTCATAAAATCAGCAAGTGCTTCCTGATATTGTTCCTCAGTGTGATAGGTTCGGCAACCAATCGTCAGAGGAAAGGTATGCTTTGAAGCAGAAGATTTGGGCAGATCACGACCCTTATCGAGGATCTGCTGTTTGTAAGGATTTGCGTTGTAGTTAGTGTTGCTCATACTATAGGTACACTTTGGACGATCGTAACTTTAATTCAAAAGAATTAAGAGACTTGTGTTACACTTTCAACCAGTTCCTGATAATACTCCTCATCATAGATGGAAGTGATAAGTTCCTCCATATCATTCTCATTGGATTGTTGAAAAGAATCGACCAACAGTTCATAGAGCATTTGTTCCATGGATTTCGTGTCCATTTCATCAACAACGCGATCACAATACTTCTCAATGAGATCGTTCAGTTGTTCGGAAGTAAGAGTCATTTTTGTTTTAGGATTAGGAAGGGAAATCACCAGTTAATCAGCGTAGCAATGTTGCCAAGTTTATTCTGTTCATCTACAATCTCCATCGCATGATTATATGTTTTGACGGAAATGTAGCGTGCTTTACCTTTAGTCTCAGGGAACAGATTGAGGCAGTCGATGATACGAACTGTGTTAGAGTGTTTCATTTCAGAATGATACGATAATCAATGGATTTGATACACCAACCGAAGCAATCGGAGATTGTGTCGGTCAGATCCTCTTCATCATCAACTTCCCACACCTTTTGCAGCGTTTCGTTGATAACATTTTCTTGGTAATCTTGAGAAGGAAACTCATCATCCTCCATCTCAAAATCAAACTCAATTTCAGTAACTTGGAATTGCATCATTTGCAGTAGTTGGTGTTAATTTCGCAGAAACGATCTGCTTGGCGTTCTTGATACTCACTCACGGTTGCAATAGCATTCGAACCGATGTGAATACCAAAGAAAAGTGTAGCAAAAAGGAAAGCGAATCGCATCAGTTGAGAATACAGAAAGTGCCACAGAAACCACGAACCCAGTTTAGAGTTTCGTGATAAGATGTGCGGGGATTGCTCATCTCCATTGTAGAACCATTGCGGGGATTGTGTGCAACAGCAACGTAGAGATTGTCACACTCTTTATCAGTGATTTGCTCAATCCACATTTGATTGACTTTACCTTCCTTCCAATTCGTGTGGTAGGAGTAGATTTCGGAAACGATGTTAGGGTTGCTCATACCATAGGTACACTTTGGACGATCGTAACTTTAATACCTACCAACTTCCACGCTGAATGTGTATCTTACGAATCTCCTGATAAATGAACTTTTTGAGTTTGTCGTCTGTGGTATTGTCAAACGCATAATACAGACGATTTAGATACTCATCCTGTGTGGGGCATTTGACTACATCAGCAGCAGTCATTCCAAGTTCATTGAGTGTAGAACCTGCCTTAACTTTTGCCTTTCCAAAGTTACCTGTGATGTTACCAGATGTTCTCAGTTTAGGACGGATTTTGGAGAGGTTAGAGTAAGTCATTTCACAGATTCCTGATAGATTTCCATACCCTTACGGAGACGGATTGCGTCATCAATCATTTCACCAACCTGCTCATAAATGTAGGAAGAACCTCCTACATCAGCGAGCACATCTTGAGTGAAAAGTGTAGAGAAATAATCATCTTGATTTGTCTCCTCATTGAACTCAAACACATCGTGTTGAGTGAACACAAACGCAGCACAAGGTGCGTTCTCACCTTGACTCTCAATCATTTTGTTGAGAGTATCACGAAGTTCAGAAAGTGTGCGGAACATAATCAGTTTTTGTTGCGAGGGTTAATGTCAATCAGTCGGTCAAGTGCATCACCAATAGTAGAGCGGGTTTGCTCATCCTTCAATGATACTTTTTCATACACTTCGTAGAGAGAAGTGTAAATATCATCCCACTGGGTTTGTGTCATCATCAGTCAACAACAGAGTAACAAGCAACCCAGGAAGGAACGCCAGAGAGTGATAGCGAACCGTTACGGGCATCGCAATAATCTTGTGCGTCATCTTCAGAGTAGAAAGGTCCAATATACTCTGGAGAATCCAGAGCGTTAGAATCAAAGCGGACGGTGAAAGTGTTAGTCATACTATAGGTACACTTTGGACGATCGTAACTTTAATTACTTGAAACTTGCATTGACACCAACTACTTTTGCTGTAGGATTTCGTGCCATTGCTGTAGCGCGGGCATCTTGTGGGTTAGTTGCTTGCACTTCCTCAGTGAAGACTTTACCACCAACGTACATTTGAACTAGAAACTTCATAGTGTTTGGAAATGTTGTGCTTCTTTAATGTCGCTTTCGTAGTATTTACAGAAGATGCTGTTAATAACTGGATACCACGGTTCGTTACAACTAGGATACCCACATTCTTCTGCTTGACGTAAGAAATGAAGAATACAGGTTTCTTCATCTTTGGTCAGATTAACACGGTTGAGAGTATAACCAGTGTTCATTTCAGTTGTCCTCATTTTGCGTAAAGATAACCACCCGACCAATCACAATTCTCAAGAACATATTCGCGGTCAGTGATAACCCGCAGGTCATACCTTACACCCTTTGCAGGTGCTTTCCAGGATGCAGACTTATACATTTGACCCGTTTGTTTGTCAATGAAACAATGAACGGAGCGAGAACCTCCACCATCAACAAAGATAACTTTGTGATACTTTTTACCAGTTTCAATCACATAATCAATGGGACATTCACCATTTTTGAGTTCATCAATCTTCTGCTGATGATACTGAGACTGAACCGAATCGGTAGTGTCGTAGGTATAGTTGAAGTTCTCAATCGCTCGCTGATGACCGCGAACAGAATACTGAATATAATTGTGCTTCAGTGCCTCAATCAGCATTTGAGTATGCTTCAGCACCGAATCTGCGATAGTTTGTTGTGCTTGTGCTTGCATGGTAAGAGTGCTCATACTATAGGTACACTTTGGACGATCGTAACTTTAATTGATAGAAAGATTGTATTTGTCAATCATAATGTCTCGCACAAGTTCGCGATCAATACTATCACCGCAAAACTTATGACCTTTGATTTTACAAATCTTGATAACATCGTTGGTTGCTTTACGCACTAATGTACGATTTGCACCCATAGTATAGATGCCATCAGGACCATAGAACTTCATCACATAACCGATGAAATCGTTGATGAACTCTTTAGAAAAAGTTGCAGTCATTTCACAGAGAGATTGTTGAGAATGTTGCGGGCAAACTTCATAAAATCATAGGAAGTGATTGTCTCAGTTTGCCCGTGGTCAAAGCAATAACCATCAAGCATATCAGTTTGATTGTAAGTATTCACAATCAGCAGGCAAGCATCATACAATGCTGCTTGATGTTCTTCTTCAGACTTAAAAGAAATGGCACTATAGTTGGGCATTGTCATAATCAAACTCCTAACAGTTCGCGTTGTTCTGGGGTGAGAGATTCAATCAGTTCTTTACGCTTTTGTGCTTTGATTTCTTTCTGTTTCCGTTCTTCAAGTTTATCATCTAGGATGCTATCCATCGTGTGAAACTCATAATCTCCTATATTCCAAGTGGATTCACCTTCGTTAGTGATAAAAACAGTTTTATTATACCAGTTGCTATCATCGTGCCAATCATCACGCAGAGTGATTTTATAACCTTCATCTACTTGCTGAAAGGTTATATCAAGAATCGAAAGTTTCTGTGCTTTACAGAGAAAGTTCAGCAGTTCAGTTGTAGTAATCATTTGTAATCAAACCAGAGAAAGTTCGGAAGCAGGTTCTACCTTAAATGTACCAAGTCGGTCGCAAGTGATACTCACAGCATTTACAGGTGCTCCGAGTTCATCAACAACTTCCCACCAATCTTCACCTTCTTCAATAACAACATATCCGAAAGTTCCAGGTTGTGAGAGTTGACGACGACCACACTGTTTGGCATCATTTACATCATCAAATCGTTGCTTACGATTAAACCAACCGTTTCGTGCAACATCATCAGAAGGACCGAAAGTAATGCAGAGAAAGTTAGACATCAGTAGGTTTCTTTGAGGTTTTGTTGGCGTTGAGAGTTGTTGTCTTCCTTAAATGGTTTATACTCTGGATGAGCATTTTCCCACTTAATTAGTTCATCAATCCAAGATGATTGTTCTTTGGGTTCAGTGTTCATACTATAGGGACACTTTGGACGATCGTAACTTTAATTCTCACCAATTCTTGGCAATGGTGAAGTTCAGTCTGCTAAACTCTTCACGGTTGACAATCTTGTAGGTGCCATAATCGTTGCTCATGACATAACCTTCGTGATCGCTCAGTTGACCATCAATTTCACACGAAATATCAGTGTCACACTCAATGAAGCAGAACAAATCCATCTTGATAGATTCAACCAACTTCCACAAACGCATCAGGTTGATGTCAACATCATAATTTTCTGCAATTTCATGCTCATCCACCTCTTTACCCTCACGGATATAAGAATTGATGATTTTTTTGAGTTCTGCTGCTTGCTTATCACTCACAAAGGTGCAGAGTGTGCTCATTTGCTTGGCAAACTTGCAGAAGTCCTCAACATCGTCCAGATGCGGACAGATTTCTGCTTCAGGTTGCACCCATTTCACATCCAGAGTATCAACAAACCGTGTGGTGGTAGGTTGTGCAATGGCATTGCGAAGATCATCCTCACAGATATACTCAGTGTGAGGTGCAATAATTACACTTTGCTCAATGACTTCAGGAAACTTATAGGTAATCGTGTTGGGGCGGTAGGTATCATCACCACCAAACCCAATAAAATCACCCTGATAGATGAAATGAGTACGGGGAAGACTATCAAAACAAGCGTGAAGGATAGATGCTACTTTACCCTCATGGTTTGCATCAATCTCTTCGTGAGAATGATTGATTTTGATTTTAACTTTGTTGAACACAGATTTGGTGCCAACAAAGAACTTACCATTGGCAGGATTGCGACCCCACACAATAGCAGGAGCACCATCAATCTTAACCGAAACCAGTGAAGGAGCAGTAAACCAATCCAGCACCGATAGATCACCAGTCAGGATAGAATCTTCGGGGTGTTCAATATGCTTGTTCTGCATTTGCTTGTTGCTCATACCATAGGTACAGTTTGGACGATCGTAACTTTAATTCAATAAAAAAGCACCCACTAAATTGTAGGTGCTCTCATGATATTCTTCAGACTGCTACGCGGCGTGCAGTCAGTTGTTGATACTTTTCAGTAAGATAATCAACAGACTGCTTCACATAAGGAGCAACAGTTTGAGTAAACTTAGTCACATCTTCACGAAGTTTATTGACTTCATATTGATGGATTTGCCAACGAACTTTGATGTCTTCAATGTACTGCTGACGGGTGATGAGAACCTCAGGAACTTTCACTTCAGGAGTAACAACAACGGCATCAACAGTTTGCTTGCGTGCGCGAGGCATAAAGTGGTTTCAACTTACACCATAGGTACACTTTGGACGATCGTAACTTTAATTCAATGGAAGTTTTGCCATTGACTTACCTTTGTTCCAAGGTATTCTTCCTTTTGTTACTTCACTAATCTTTTTCTTTGTTTTTTCTGAACGCTTTACGCCAGAAAGTGCTTCTCTTATTTTTTGTTTGGTTTCTTCAGATAAAACTCTTCCTTTTCTCTTTTCACTCATTTTCTTTTTAGTTTCTTCAGTGTGTTTTCTTCCCTTTGCTCTTTCACTTCTTAATTTTCTTTGCTCTTCACTATAACATCTACCACTATTTGCCTGACTTATTTTCTTTCTCGTTTCTTCTGTTTGATTTTTCTTTGCCTCACTTATTTTTCTTTTATGCTCCTCACTAAAAGATTTTCCTTTTCTTGCCTTACTCATTTTCCTTTTAGTTTCCTCACTTACTACCACTCCTGAAGATCCATCTCCACCATCAGTTCTATTATGAAGAATACCTGTTCCTAAATCTTTTCTACCAAACACAGCAATCATATAGATTTCGTGCTTAAATGCTTCCTCTTCAATTAGATTTTTCTTCAGAAAGATTACTCTACTTTTGTCTTTTGGTGGTCTAATATCCTTTCTCCCTTTATTATGTAATCTTTTACCAGTTCCCTTCCCAATGTAGTAAGGAGTTCTATCCTCACGCAAATAGGCATAGGTATAAAATCTGTATGGATTTACCATAATTCTGCTCTTTTGTTGGGTGCAGTAGTATTTATATAAGAAAAGGGCATCTCTGCCCTCCTCTACCTGTGAAGATTGCACCCAACGCAGGCACAATATTTATTTAATTACTCAATAGGTAATTTTGCATTAGAACAATTTTTTCTGTGGTCATCAATGAACTTCCTCGCTGATGCTTCCGTCCTACACACTTTGAGTTGCTCTCCGTTATGAATGACCATCAGTTGTTTACCAAACGGAATGGCAGCATAGTTACCCTTACCCACAATAAATCCGTCCATAGCGTTACACTTTCAAAAAAATCGGTCATTTACCTGCGGCGAAGGTATCATAGCACCCCTGCAGCAGAATTGCAAGAAAATCGGGGTTTTGCTCTAGTGGTGGGCATGAGTCTACTCTGAGACTCAGTGCCTCACTTGTAGGGTTGACCTTTTTCTGCCTGTTTCCTTCTCCATTCTCTCATATAAAGAGCGTGGGGCGATACACTTTCTTCTGGTGCATATTTACCCTTGTTTGGCGGTATCCTACCTTTAAGACTTTCCTTCATTTTGACTATACTTTCTTGAGTGTGTTTTCTGCCGTAGAAATGATTTTTACTTCCCATTCTACTTTGAGACATTCTACTCCTTGTTGTTTCTGTGAGAGTTGCTCCAGAAGTTCCATCGCCGCCATTGGTTCTGTTCCAAAGAATACCAGTTCCTAAATCTTTTCTACCTAGTACGTTAATTAGATAGATTTCGTGCTTAAATGCGTCCTCTTCGTTATCGAAATGTTTGAGGATTAAAACTCTATCTACTGGAGGAACAAAAACATATCCTTTGTGGTCTCTATATGCTCTGTTATCTTTTCCCTTACCAATGTAGTAAGGTGTTCCGTCCTCACGCAGATATGCGTAGGTGTAGTATTCTTTCATCGTAAGTCTGGGGATGACTGTATCTATTTATTATAGCAAAAAAGTGGGACTTATGCAACCTCGTCTCCCCAGACTTACAGGTTGCTGCCCACGTTCTATTTACCGTCGTACTACACTATCAACCATCTCACCTTTCTCAAAAACGGCATCAACAACTCTCTGAAGTGCTCGCTCTGTAGATACTCCAACTTTGGAATATACAGGCACAACACAGAGACCGAAGACCTTCTCTTTGCCACCAAGGCGAAGAACACGACCGATAGTTTGTGTCATTTCGATCACATCCATATTGCGAAGAAAGACAACCGCCTCTAGTTCGCTTACGTTAATTCCCTCACTCAAGATAGAACGATGGAAGCAAACAAACTTCTTGTTGGGGTCACGACCCCAAGCATTGAGTGTATCAAAGAATTCCTCACGATTGACCTTCTTACCATCAATAATCGCTCCTGTTTTTGCAGTGATATAGAGGTAGGAATAACCACGCTGATGTAGTTCACCAGCACAGTCAGTGTGAATCATTAAGTTAATAAGTTGCTTCGCAGACTTAACACAGACCAGGATTTTCTTACAATCAATATCCTCCAGAGTGTCCATCAGATTGCTACTATCACATTCAGCAGTTACCTGCTTTGGTGCTAGCACATCGAACTTCTTCGCTACAATCTTAGGAGCAATAATGTATCCTCCATCAACAAGTTCAGGAGCAGAAACGCGGCAAATAATATCTCCATAGACATCACGATCGTTCATTCCAGGTTTAGAAGGAGTGAGCGAAGTCTTCCTAGTTGCAGTGAAGAAATAGCAGCGTCGTGCGTTAGCAGCAAAGTGCTCAGTTGCAGGGAAAAAGTGACGCTGAACGCTGTTATGTGCCTCATCAAAGTAGATCGTATCCACATCAATCCCTGCAACAGCAAGACGCGACAGAGAGTTGTAAGTGGTTACAATCAGGCGATGATCGTTGGCATTGTCATCAACCCAACGGCGAATCTCATACGGACGAGTAGAAGATTCGTGATGAGTTTCTCCACTGTGAACGTGAAAAACCTTTGCGTTGGTGATGAACTCCAGGAACTCAGAAGAGAGTTGTTCTGCCAGCAGAATACGCGGAGCAACAACAACAATCGTTTGTGGAGTTTCAGACTGCAACTCACGCAGAGCATCATAGATCATCTTCAGCGTCTTGCCGCCACCAGTAGGAACAATGATCTGACCTTTATCATGCTGTTGCATAGCAGCAACACCACGTTCTTGGTGCGGACGGAGTTGGATTTTCATGGATTGCATTATCTAATATAGGAACACTTTGGACGATCGTAACTTTAATCCTCTTTCATTCCCATGCCAATAAGAATACACAAGATGATTGGCATGGTATATCGTGACTGGGAAAC
>OGWP01000013.1_pt1 | contig 16454 bp, 28 predicted proteins | sample 1576051 | NCBI WGS metagenome assembly OGWP01 (sample SAMN07581524, study PRJEB24739) | freshwater metagenome | reverse complement strand
GATATTCTTCTTTGAAGGTTTACGTTTGCAAAGATAGACATTTCGTCTACTGTCTCTTTGTCTAGTTTAGACTCAAGATACTCTTGGACGTATTGATAAAAGTTGTCTTCCTGCATATTCTGCTTTTTGTATGAGACAATCTTTCTTTGAACATTCTCATCTGACTTAATTTCTTCGATGATCTTTTTTCTGTATGCAATATCTAGGATTTTTTCTTCCATTATCGTGCCTTTGTGAACGGTTGCAGATTAATTGTAGTCGGTGGCAATAGTTTATAGCAAGCATAACCAAGCGCATCTGATATATGAGTGAGCATTGGATCTGTCTTTTGATCTAATTCATTATTTTTCCAAACAACCCTTTCCAGGTCATTGATTAGCTTTTTGCATTTAGGATGAATAATTATCCTGTTATCTTTTAATGCTTTATTAAGGCAGTTTACTCGATCTTTAACAAATGGATTATGGGTTGAAACAATCTGAAATCCAGCTTCCTTTATAATGTCAAAATCAGATTTTCCTGATGTTTTCCTGTTTCTTCCTGTTGAATCTGGTATAACCTGAGCACCCTTATAAGCTTTTGACCATTCAAACACCGCTTTGGGAGTGTCTGAATTTCTTAAAAACCATTCGTCAATTACCATGATCTTATTGTCAATAAACTGGATTACCATTGAACAATGAGGATCCACGTTAAAGTCAGAGGCAATAAATTTAGTCCCAGGGAATACTGTGAACTCTTTTATATGGTTGTCTCGATTAAATTCGTAATAAACCTGGCCATCAGATTCGTCTTGAAACTCTCCTTCTAGGAATCTCATTCGATCTTTTTCTGGCATTTTCTCTAATAGTTTAAGATAATTCTCGTCAATGTTTTGGATATTATCCTTGGGGTTCATTCTCATCCAAACATAATCATTAGGATCTTTAAGTGGTTCATTATCTATTGGATCTAGCTTTTTAATAAACTGCAGATATGACCAGCTGGCTTTGGTGCTTGGGTTCATGTCATAGTAAGCCTTCTTCTTTAGATTATTCTTTTCTGCAAGTCTGGTTAGGGCAACCTGGACTGAATTAAAATTAAGTTGAGTGGCTTCATTAAAATAGATTGTGGAATATTCTTTACCTAAAATTTTCTCCACTCTTTTGTCGTCTTCTAATCCACCAATCCAAACCTCTGATCCATTAGGGAGAGTTATAAAGTAATCAGATTTGTTCCACTTAACTGGTAATTCTGGAAATGCTAGGTTTAAAACTTTTGGCATTGTATCTAAAAAAATTGATGTTTTAACCGAGTTAAAAGTATGTCTTAAAATTACGTGCCTTGATTTAATTTTGCTTGCTCTGATAAGAATATTTCTAACTGTTATAGCTGTCTTGCCGCTTCTTCCTCCCCCTAGCAGCATAACATGAGTAGCATTACTGGCCATAAGCCTGGTAGCTTCTTCCTGCTTTTCTGTCTTTTTAAAGAGCATCGTCTTCTTGGTCTATTTTGATTTGGATTTTGGAAATATCGTGAACAGTTTCTTGCTTGTCAGATTGATTTAAATATTGTTTTCCCAACCATATTAACATTGAAACATTCCCAGCCATGGCAATATCATATTGTTTTTTCATCAAATTTATTCGCATTGGTTCTTGTCTTTTGGATTTATATTCCGAAAAACTCATTTCATACTTTTCTTTAATTTTCTTAGTAAGCGTGTCAGTATTTACTCCTAACTTTTCACAGCAATACTCTTGGGATGCCCACACAATTAGTGCATCTAGCTGATCCCAACCATCAAAATTCATGTTTTCTAAATCTTTAGTGGGCCTAGCCATCTCGCTCCACCTTTAATTCTTCGTATGTTTGATTTGTTGATTCAAGAACGGCTTTCTTTCCAGTGTAGTTTTGCCAGCGATTTATGATAACATCACAATAATGTTCATCTAATTCTATCCCATAGCATTTACGGTTTGTTTTTTCGCAAGCAATGAGAGTTGAGCCAGAACCTAAAAATCCATCAAATATATTATCTTCTAAATCACATTCATTAAAAACCCATTCATGTAATGCAATTGGCTTTTGTGTTGGATGCAATCTTTTATCTTTTTTTTCAGAGGCTTTAATCATGCCGTTCCATTTATGGTGGAATAGTCTTGCGCTACCACCAAAACTGCACCAAGCAAGCTCACAATCTGAATTATTGTTTATCGCATCACCTTCTCTTTTGTCCCAAACAAGCCAAGCGGCTGAATCTGGGAGCTTTGAAGCGTAATGATTAGCACCCCATGAAACTATCTTATTAAAAAAACCTAAAAAGAAAGATGGATCAAATTCTTGGTCGTCGCCCCTTATCACTTGATAATCGCCTCTCTTTGTCAAGCCTGATCCGCTTGGCGACTTGTATGATATTCCGTAAGGGGGATCAATATAACAATCTGCCTTTTCACCATTCATTAACTTTTCAACATCATCAATCATGGTTGAATCACCACACATCAATCGATGATTACCGAGCAACCAAACATCACCTCGTCTTGTAATCGGGTGAACAACCTCTGGCACTTCGTCCTCATCAGATTGAGGTTCAAACTTTTCAATCGGCTCAATTACAAAATCTTTTATCCCCAATAAATCAATATCAAAATCAGGCCCTAAATCCAGCATCTCAGTATTAACGGCACTTAAATCAAGTTCTGACCAGCTGGCTATTGCATTATGAGCGACCATAAACTGGTATTCTTCTGCCTCATCTCTAAAATCTTGGTAAATTACTGGAACTGATTCAAGCTTAAGCCTCTTAGCAGCCATTAATCTTCCATGGCCACATATTAAAAATCCTGATCTTTTTGATATAATCAAAGGATCCCTAAAACCATTATGCTCGATCAGTTTGCACAATCTCTTTATCTGATCTTCACTGTGCTGATTAGCGTTTTTGTCCCATGGAACAATTACATCTGGACTAACAAAATCTATTTTTTCTGCTTTGTTTTCAATCATGCGAAATTAAGTTTTGCAAACTCTCCCTGAATTACTTTGGCAGCATCATCGTAAGCAATAGCTGCTTCAAGTTCTGTATTATATCTACCCAAACTTTTTGTTTTTCCATTAAGTGTTAATTGAGCAACCCATTTACCTCTAGATTTATCTAGGTAAACGCCTTTATATTTTTTAAAGTCCGCTTTCTTTTTATTGAACATGTTTTCTTGATGCGTACAAACTCTAAGATTTGACGAGCGATTATCTAACGGATTTCCGTTTTTATGGTCTATGAACATTTCTTTTTTAGGCTTTACTATTGTTCGTGACATTAAGACAGTTCCACCACTTACTGTCGCAACTACAGCAACATAATTTTCAGTATTTTTTTGGCCACGCCATTTATACTTATTTATTTTCGGCAGATCAGAATAATCAACCAAGCAGGTATGATATGAACCAGTTTGATCTAAGATAAAAATTTCAAGATGTGTTTGTTTAAGTCGATAAAAGTTTTTTAGAGAAATAAGTGAATCAACATCAACTAGACGTATATCTTTAGCTTTAATTTCCATTTGCCCACCGGGAAAATAGTTAACGCCACTGGCGCATAATATTAAGCTATTGATTTATTTATTATAGGTCAAATAAAAAAAGGCAGGGTGGCGCTGCCAATTAAGCACATTCCCTATAAACCACCGGGATTTAATCTTTGTGTATCAACTTTCCATTAAATAATTGCCATCCATTTAGCTCAAGCCACTCGGAAAATCTAGGATAAATATCCATCATTGTAATATTTCCATAAGCGTGTGCCTCGTTATGATGTTTTTGACATAAAGGGCATAAGTTCCACTTGGCATTTGCGTACTCAGGAAATGCTTTTCTTGTATAAATATGGTGGCCAGTTACTAAGCCATCCCCTTCAACACCACAAACAGTGCATGGATCATAAAGTTGATAGGTTTTATAAATGCTCATTTAAAATTCTTCTTTTTGCTATCTCAAAGTATTTTTCTACTTTTTCAATGCCAATAAAATTTCTATTTAATTTTTTACAAATCAGACCAGTAGTTCCACTTCCCATGAATGGATCTAAAACAATATCTCCACAGTTTGACCATGAGATGATATGATCTGAAGCAAGAGCCTCTGGAAAAATTGCTGGATGATCTATTTTTTTATTTCCTGAGTTGTTGTAATAAAAGATATTATGTCTTCTGCCAAATTCTGATACTTTTCTTTGATTGTGATAAGTGATTCTTTTCTTAATATCTTTTGAATAACAAGTGCCGTGAACAAAATGCCCTGACCATTTATTAGGTTTATCATTTATTGCGTTAAATGTATTTGGCTTACCTTTAGAAAGTATGAACATATATTCAAAACTTTGCTCATATCTATTATGCGTTAGAGGAACTACATTATTTTTAGCGTAAATCATTGTGTCATGCAGATTAAGTTTTAGGTTATCTTTAAAATATAATGCTTGTTTAAAACTTGTGCCTGATTCACTTCCTTTTATTGTTGCGTCACCAACAATCCAGACAATCACTCCTCCTTCTTTTAAAACTCTTACTAATTCTTTTGCAATCTCCATAAAAATTTCAAAATTCCAATCAAGTGTTCCGTTATACGTCCTAAGATTATCATAAGGAGGAGAAGTTAAAACCATATCAATAGACTTATCTGGAATTGATTTCATCTTCTCTAAACAATCACCATGAAACAATTCAATCATACTAACTTCCGTATAATTTAATTTTATACCAATTTAGATATAAATTGAGTCCCCACCCATCCAACAAGAGTAACCTTCGGCTTGACTCTGCTTAGGTTTATCTAACTTTTCTCTAAACTTTCTTTTCTTCACTAGGTTATCTGGCCTAATTTCATGCCCTTTAATGAAGTCTATTGTGTATTCTGATTTTAGCATATCTTTTGAGTTATATGCCTCATAAACCATTCTTAAAATGTTTAAAGTTATGCATCTTCCATCTTGCTTATAAAATGCAACAGGCCCTTTAAATGAATGATTATGGTCTTGATGAATGTTAAGCCATTTCTCTTTAACTGTGTCGAATATCCTTCCATCTGTAGTGATTAACAATTCTTGATAACGTGGAATTGGCACCATTTATTACCTCTATTTTTTGTGAGGTAAAAACGCTAACCCACCTCTTCTTTGTTGTCTACTTTAAACCTTGGATAAATTAGCCAGCGATCTTTAAAGCCTTGATGATAACGCATTTTTGATAATGCTTGCTGATATGGAGAGATGTTTCTTGTCTGATAGGCAAGTTCAATTAAACTAAGCCCAAGTTTTTCCTGTAACCGTTCAAGCCTTATTCTCTCCTCAACATCAGGGTAATAAAAAGTATTAATAAATAAGACATTCATTTGAATTCTTCTAGTGGAAAATTTTTATGTCCTCCAAAAAAATCATCTTTTAATATTTTTTTACTTAACCATCTATGCCGATGTACAAATCCAACTTGCTTGGTCATTGTGGTAAGTCGTGAAAAAATTGATCGGTCTTTACCATATCTTCTTTCTAGTTCAATATTTCCAATTCCAGCGTTTATTTGAGTCATAATAGATAAAAATTCCTCTTCCGATTTAAATGGAAACGCCTCCTTGGACAATCTTTCCCACGCACCCCTTTGTTTTGCGTATTCCATATTCTCTTTATGGGTAACCCAACGAAGATTTGATGCCGAGTTGTTATCTCTATTTCCGTCAATATGGTCTATTTCATATCCAACGGACGGTCTTCCTCCGTGAAATAGGCTGCAAATAATTGAATGAAGCCTGTCCCTTGTTTTGCCATTTAAACCAGCAGAAACAACATAATAATATCCACCACTTTTATCTGTTCTTTCCTTCTTAGGTACAAGATCAATCCAATCTTCTACGATTCTTTTTCCATTTTTTCCGTCTGGTGATTTTCCTTTCCTCACCCTTGATTGAATAACGCCATCTTTATTAGCTCTATATTCACCCTGATTACCAAAAACAACCCATTCATCTTTTAACATGTAAGCTCCTGATCAAATCATAAAATGCTTGAGCGGTTGATTCACATAAAATTTCCTGCATTTCAGGTGTTACAACCTGTGAAACTCCGCAAATAAGGTGGCTTATATGCTGTATCTCATGAAAAAGGGCAATTAATTTTTCATCCTCTGGTAAATCTTCTACAATATAAATTTTTTTATTATTTAGCTCCACACATGCCTCGCACAACACTCCAGCAATATTGGTAATTTTTGCCTGTGAAACAAAATGAATTTGGTATTTACGGCCTAAAATTGTAATTGTTTTTGGAACTTTCATAAAATCCTTTTTATCCAGCGTCCATCTTTGTTAAGAATCATGGGCAATAACTTTGGTTGCCCGTCTAAGATAATTCCACATCCGATTAAAGGTCTTTTCATTTGGAGTTTGTTATAAGAGAAAGCTAGGGATTTATCGTCTATTAAGCAGCCTACAATCATTGACCAATAAAGAGCATTTGGATTGGCACAATATTGAATCTCAAAGACTGAGTGATGATGCCCCTGCACTGTGTTCATACCCATTGATTGAGTAAGCTTGATTCCACTCGATGATTTCCCGTGGTGAAAATAGCACTGACTTTTATCGGATAAATTAATCACTAATTCAGGATGCCATTTCCATCCTTTAGGTGCCTCCAGCATTTCCCGATATTCCTTGAATACCCATCTCGGAAGTCCACCATGCTTTCCTCTTCGATATACAAGGGAGCCGTGATTGCTTTCCAGTACATCTGCTTTTGGGAATAGTTCATAGATTGGCTTTAAATGCTCGATTGCTTTTTCTAATTCACTTGATGGTGAGAATGGTAAATCTGGATCGTTTTCATGAAATGAAATACAGTGCATTTCAACCTCGTCCCCGGTCAATATTACACGATCAGGATCTAATGTTTCCTTGATTGCTTTTAGGAAAGGAATTGTGTCCTGGTGGTAGAATGGAGCATGAAGGTCTGAGATGACTAAAACTCTTGCATTGGCCATACCGATCCTTGGTATTGGTCTTTTTAATCAATTATGTAGGAATTTTTTGCCGGATGAAAGAAAATAAAGGGCAAGCATTTAACTCACCCTATAGATGCGCAGCAAAAGGAGAAGCTTAACATCTTTGAAAAGTTTAGCATTTTAGTTTTTTATGTCAATTTACTTTTAATTTCGTTAATTTTGTTATTTATTATTTGGAATGGGGAGCGAGTTTGCAGCTCAAAACTCCCCGAATGTGAGAATAACCAAGAGATACCATTCTTAGTTATTCTTGTAAATACTTTCATTGATCATAAGTGTTTCAGGGACTCACTTTAAAAAGCCTGTTGAAAGATTCAATGAAACATTGGGCAGGTAAAGTTTCTCTCAATCAGGGGCTAAGCAACTCAACAACAACGCTTAGTAAACCAGAGTCAAGCTACTAAACCCAGTGAACATAGGGCGGAATAAAGTAAGTGTAATTAGGGAAGGCTTTGAGGCCGGTCGGATTGAGTAACCTGACATCTGCATGAAAATGATAATGCCCTAAAGCTTGCTTAATAGTGCCTAGATTGAAAAGAAGCTCAGCTTCAAAAGGATCCATGAGTATATGCAGGGAAGGTGTTGTTATGACCAAAACCAGAAAGTTTAGCTTTAAACATAAAATTAGTGGGCTTAATTGTAAACAATGCGGTTGCTATTATCCAAGGACTAGGAGGCTGGGCTTTTGTATATGCATTGCAAGTGATGATGACTTTGAATTTAAAAGCTCACTCATTAATGGTAAGAAATTAATTTTAAAGCAGATCAAAAATGAGTCTATTGAAAAATTAAGAATGATTTATCAATCAAGAAATTTAGATCCCCAGAAGGAGAAATTGCAAAATTATTCTACATACCAACCAACGCTTAGAGAGAAAAAAGAATTCTATCAATCATGGCAATGGAAAGAGCTTAGATATAATGCTTTAAAAAAGTATGGAGCAAAATGTATGCTATGCAGATCAGGCGACTCTCAAGCGAGATTGTCTGTTGATCATATAAAACCAATATCAAAGTTTTGGGACAAAAGATTTGATACAGATAACCTTCAAATTCTTTGCGATGACTGCAATAAAGGCAAGTCAAACAAGGACTATTCAGATTTTAGAGGTACAAAATGACTATGATGAAACCACATTTTAGCTTCGCCCTTCGATGGGGTGATGAATCAGCTATTCGGAATTTCCGAAGCACTCCCACTAAAAGTAAAGAGGTAATCAAACTATCTATTGAGAATCAACTTAAGGACATGGCGCAGCGCTTTGAGAGATCCCCTAACGTCACGACAATCTCATTCTGGGCAATTGATCTAGTTGAAGCAGGGTGTGATGACCAAATACTTAAGCAAGTTCTTAAATCAGTTCCATTCAAGTTCGAGCGATGCCCAACATTGGCGCAGCTTATGGAGCTTATTCGTCCACATTTGGCGTTAAAATCATTTTCAGAGTCAGACCTTGATCGATATACAGGCATTATTAAAAATCACGCTAAAGCTCGATTTAGAACGCTTTTAGGAGATGAAGCAGTTGCCAAGATGATTTCATACTATAGAAAAGAAGTTTGCACCGATTTCGCAGCATTTCATGAGGAGCATATACTGTTATGCGTTGTGTTTGACTGGATAAGATGCTATTGCAGCAATCAGCCTCAAAAGATTGTCGAGCAGGGCAAGATTAGTAATCAGAAATATCTTGAAGGAGACCAGGAGTATTTTGTGGCACCACTTCGGAGATATGCTCAAGAAAACAATTTACATTTCAAGCCAGAATGAGGATAAGTCTGGTTTTTATTAGGAGGTTTTAAATGAGTGAGTTTATTAATTGTCCACGATGCGGATCTGAAATTGAGTTATATTATTCTTTTTATGATGATACCGAAGTTGTCTCTCGGGAGCGTTGCAGGTGTAGACTTTCTGAGGAGAATAAGATATTAGATCGTGTATTCAAGAATCTTGAGTCATTAAATTTGGAGGTATTAAATGAAGAGTATTATCGCCGCAATAATTAAGTTTCAAAAAGAAGTCCCAGCAATCCCAAAGAATAGTTTTAATCCTCACTTTAAAAGCAAGTATGCAGAACTATCTACGTGTTTAGATGTTTGCTTACCAGTCTTAAACAAGCACGGATTAACTGTTATCCAGGGCATGAGAGCTGAGGACAATAAGAATATGCTTGCAACAAAGCTATGTCACGAAAGTGGCGAGTTTATTGAGTCTGTTATTTATCTCCCAGATATTCAAGATGCCCAGAAATTAACTTCGGCCATAACTTATTTAAGAAGATCATCTTTTTTAAGCATCATAGGGCTAGTTGCAGAGGATGATTTAGACGGCAATAGTATCTCTGATGATAAGCAGCCATCCACGCCTCGATCTTTTAATGATCAAGGATCAAAGCCTTTAAGCAATGGCACACCTGCAAGTGATGCTCAGAAAGGACTCATGCGAAAGCTTAAGATTGAATTTGCTGACAGCATTTCTAAGTCCGAAGCTAACGCTTTAATTAACAAATATAACGAAGGGAAAAAATAATGGCATACAATAAATGTATCTTTATCGGTAATATGGCAGGAAAAAAGATGATGCAAACAAAAGCAGGTAAATCAATGCTGTTGTTTACAATCCGCACCTGGGATGAAGAAGACAATGCCGAGCACATTGATTGCGTATCTTACGGCAAGCAAGCCGAGATCATTGACCGAGATTTCCCCGACAAGAGGCAGATTTTTCTTGAGTGTAAAGCTCATACCTATAAGACTCAGGATGGGAAAAAAGCTACACAATTCGTGGTTGTTAAGTTTGAATATTGCAGCGACAGAATGACTGCATAAATTATTTAGGAGGTATTAAATGAATGAACTAGAAAAATTAAAACAAGCTATTTTACTTCACCCAGAAGATCAAAGATCCCTCATTATACACTTTCACGGTTCACCCAGGGTTAATACTCTTCTCATGGCAATTCGGGATTATCGTACTGACATTGTGGTCAGAATGATTGATCTTGCCCAGGAGCAGCTTGAGAGTGAAGTGATTCAGACTCTCGCTGATATAATGGATAATCCTACAATGATAAATTGTATCTTTGATGCTTTTGATGGTGCAATGTATTCCTATCGAGGTAAAGCCGCTTCTGGTAATCCAGTAGTGCAGAGAAATCAGGAATTAGAGCTTCGTGAAATGAGCCCATCCACAAAGATAAGGTGGGTATTCTAATGAAGCTTAATATTGTTTTATATTTTGCACTTTTCATCATGGGTATCTGGACTGGCTATGTTTGGGACATGACTGAGCGAGAAGTTGAGAGAAGAGTAAACTTAAGAGCTGTGGTTAATTGCTATGAACTGCTTTCAAAAAAATAAAATCATGAGAATTAAGCGCAGACTAAAAGTATTACTTATGATTCTGTATATCGTTTTTGTGTGGGTATTGGCAGGCGTGATTGCCTATCATACGCCGATTGGATGGTGATTTATGGTTGATAAGGACTTAGAAGCATTTGAGGAGTGGTTTAAATCAAATGCTAATTCTTCATTTGCTGTATTTCTTAGGGAAAATTATCCCGATTTAGGTATTAAATGGGATAGAGAACCAGCAAGAAGTTCTTGGATTTCCGCTTGCGAATATATGAGAAGCAAGGCTAATCCTCTAGATGCTTTATCTCTCTATGAAAAACTTGAAAGAGAAAGAGAAGAAAACAAAAAGCTACGTGAGGCTTTAGAGTTTTATGCTGAATACAAAAATGATGACCCAGGTGACGACTATAACCATGATGTAGCCAGAGAAGCACTAAAAGAAGTAGGCGATTTATGAGTTACATATTTTTAACTCCAGAGCAGTATAATAAAATTTATTCTGAATCTTCCAAAATACTTATTAATGCAAATATAAATGAAAGAATAAATTCCCTTCAAGCTGAAAACAAAAAGCTGATTGCAGAAGTTGAATGGCAAGAAGAAAGAAACACAGGAAACACTCTAATGTATCAACAGCAAATAAAAAAGCTACGTGAAGCTTTAGAGTTTTATGCTGAAAGCAATAACTATCTTTTAATCGAGGATAGGGATAAATCTGATATTGAATTAGATTCTGGTAACTTTGCTAGAGAAGCACTAAAAGAAATAGGAGAGTAAATGAGATTTAAGAATTGTACGTTAGATCCAAAGATCGCAGAGGCAATCAAGACAGCGGAGTTATTGTTAACCGATATTTCACCAATGATTAATGACATTCGATATAAGAATGACTTTAAATTTAATTCTGGGAGTGGTGCCCAGGTAGCTGCAAACCTTTTATTGATGCAAGCACCTGTGAAAGTGTTTACCTATAAACCATTTAATCCATGGTCATCGGCCATTGGATACTTTGACGGAGAATCAATTCATGTAAACTTAAGAAGGCTTCCATCAATGTCTAAGGTTGATGTAACTGCAAATTTATTGCATGAGTACGCTCATTATTGCGGACTCACGCATGGCAACAACTATAAAACCCAAGAAAAGTGTCTGTATTCTGTCCCTTATTATATCTCTGAAAATATTTCTAGCTGGATATAAGAGCACTGTCAGGACATCCGTTTCCTGGCAATGCTCCGAGATTTTTGGAAGAGGCGAGAGACCTCAATTAATTGTTTAGCTATAGACAAGGAACGTCAATGATTACCGAGAAGCAGATAGAGAATGACATTCTCACCTATCTTAAATCTAAGAGAATTTTTTGCTGGAAAGCTCAAGTTGTCGGAGTGTTTGATCCTAAGAAGAAGGTCTTTCGTAAGTCAAAAAACCTTCATCACATTAATGGTGTCTCGGATATACTTGGTGTTTATGAATCAAGATTTATGGCCATTGAGGTAAAGCGCCCCTACATAAGTCAAAAAACTCTTCAAATAAAACATCGTACTCAGGAGGAGCTTGAAAAGCTTGCCAGTGATGAGCAGTTAATTTTTCTTAATGAGATCAAGAAAAATGGAGGCGTAGCTTTTATGGCAGATAGCATTGATGTGGTTAAAGAACAACTTGAGTTATGGAAGATTAGAGTCTAGGGAGTTTTATTTTAAGCTTTAACAAGATAGCTTCATAAATCTTCATCATCTTAGTATTACCCTCGGCTTTAGCTTGAAGGTAGCGTTGGATCCAAACGTCCTTATCTTTATCTAGCTTTGGTTTATTGGCATCTTCTTTCAAGCTTTCTTATCCTTAATTCTAGTTCGTCCACATATCTCTCAAGAGCTGCATACCCAGAAAGATCAGTGCAAATAAGGTTGCTTTCTTCTGACCTAAAGTCACCGCCCGAGTTAGTACATACCCAACCATCGGAATTAAAGAGACAGAGAGGACTATCTGGTCTATTAGGCTTAGAGACACAACTAACGCCTAGACAGAGAATAAAGAGCTTTGCGAAGCTTGTTACGTTCTTCATCAGTCAGATCCTTTCTTCTTAACTCGGCAATCAATTTATCTCGCTCTGATGCGGTCTTGGAGGTGTTGGCCTCATCCTTCATATCAAGCTGCAGATAATAAAGCTCAACAACCTTTAAAAAGACTTGGTTGATAAGTGGGATCGACTTGATGAGTGTTACAATCAATCCCACCACTTCCATTATTTACCTACTGCTTTTTTAAGAGCCTGAGCAATTAGTTGAAACACTGAGTTTGCTTTTAAACTAGGGATAAGGGCTAAAAGCTCAGATAGTGCGAATAAAAATAAAAGGATCTCTGCTTTGTGTGCTACGATAACTTCCATGTTTCCTCCTAAGGAATAAATATTCTGTTTTTACGTTGTTTAATATCCAGATGAATCCATCCAGGACTATAGTCAGGATGCTCCATCCATAAACCAACCTCTGCAAGCAGTTCGATGTGATCTCTAAATTTATCAGCTAGGTGTTTATATGGATCATGAAGATCAACACCAGCGCATAATGTATGAGTACTCATCTTTGCCCCACCTATAGTTTTATTCAGTGCGGCAGGCCTGTATCCAGAAGAGACGGCAACCTTTAAATCAAGCTTGCCTAGTACATAATTAACTCTTGATAAGAGAATAGCAGCGTTTCTCGCCTGTAACATATCAAGCGGAAACTCTTTATCCCTTCCCATTAAATATTGTTCAAGTGTAATCATGGCACCTTATAAACTTGTATGACTGCATGAGCGTTAACAAATATGCTTAATGGAACATTTGAATCAGCAAAGATGGAAATAGCGTCACCTGCAGCCAGAAACAACTCTCTTGTCTGAGTGTTTTCAACTCCACTTGATGCTGTCAATGTTTCTAAAAAATATGTATTAAGTTTAAGCCAAGCAACCTCACCAGTGCCATTTTGAGAAAATAAAGTAACTCTTGCCACGGCATAATAACCAGATGGGACAGTATAACTCGCTGTTGAGTCCGTAACATAAAGTCTAGTGATTGATGATAATTGTGGCCCACCATAAAAAGTTGACATAAGTTCCCTTAATTAATTGGTCTATAAAATATAGTTAAACCACAATTCTGAGCACTGACCATTGATGAATCTAAAATTAAATAAACTGACTCACCTTCCAAGAACTGTGTTTTTGAAAATACTGGCAATGTTATTCCCGTCCCAGTCACTGTGTTTGATGTTACTAGGTTTTTAAATCCAATGGCATTAGAAGACGCTGCACTTGTAATTGATGGTTTCGTGCTAAAGATCGTTCCCTGGTCAACACCCGATGTATTGATCCACTTAACATCAAATTGAGTCGTGCCGCTTATTCCTGCTTCTCCGTTATAGAAATTAATTCCAACTATTTCAGAGTTATAAAAGAAACTAGCAACACCATCATAAAATGAAATCCCAGTTGCAACACCATAAGAACCGTTAAGCTTCCATTCCTTGATGTCAGTCTGATAAGTGTTAATGAAGTTATTTTGAGCCGCTACTCTAGTAAAGATAGCCTCTGATAATGCTCGCCTGTAAGAAACATCACCGACTCTTAATACCTGCCTGGATGGGGTTACTATGTCTGAGTTTGCCATATATCCCTTAGATTAACTTGTACGGAGCACCATCGTCTTGAAAATTGCTTGAGTTAACCAGATCACCAACTAAAGGCAGAAATGATAACGCAGAGTCAAGAGTCACAGTGTTGCCTACTATTGATAAAATTATATGCTTAACGCCAAAACTATCTCTAGTAAAATCTTCCGAGTTTACCACGATATATGATCCAGCTTTAAGTTTAGTCCCATCGGAAACGTCAAAAACACTTGAGCTAGTCACTGATGTTATTTCATCCACTGGGACAAAATGCCCGAACTGAACTTTAAATAAATCATTAAATAACTGATCACCTTGGTAAATTGCAGGCTCAATGACATATCCTTCTAGCGGTGCAAGGCTTAGTGGAGAGTCTAATAATAGAAAGTTTTTGTCGGTAGGGTCAACACCTGAAATGATTGCATCCTCTTCAAAGCTATAATCAGCACTTCTTACTGTTATTGTCTGGCCAAAGAAAGGCTTCCACTTGTCAGACTCCCAAACGTATTCATTGGTGTCATTGTTTTGAATAATTCTTATTCTGTTTGTAGTGCTCCCTGCCCCTATGATTGATCCAACTGAGACAACAGCATACCTGGCAAGAGTATCGAATGAAGTGGAAACTAAGTTTAACTTAATTTTTCCATTCTTAACATTTAGAGATTTATTTATCACTTCAAATAAAGCTACCTCTGTGCCTCTGTTTCCGGTTTGGAGATTAGTAAACTTTAAAGCATCGCCACCAAATGGGACAACATCACCAACCTCTAGCTGATAACCTGTCTTGTAATTCACTTCGATGTCATCAAAATAAGCAGGAGCATATTGATAGCGATCAAGTAGCCTTTGTCCTACATTGTCGATCATGTTAGTTGTATCAGGATTGTTTCTAAGTCCAGTAGACTCTATTTTTAACTGCTTTTTACCAACATTGATTCGATTAATTGAGTCTGAAGAAACGATAATCTTTCCTGTTAAGTATTTGTCTTCAATTGAATCGACGTTGTATCTAAAGACATAAGTATTATAAAGATACTTATGCACTGACCTTCTCTGCTTAATGCTGTTTATGTTAAGAATGTTATCTAGGTTTATTTCTGGGACAACGTCGCTTGTAAATGGAGGAGCAATAAACTTAACCGAAGACCTGGCTTTCCTTGGTATGGAATAAAGACCTTGTGGAAAGAATATTTCCTTGTCTATAAACTCTTTTGCCTGATCTATTGAGTCCTTAATGTAAAAATCATACTCAACAAAGTTAGAGCCAAACTGGGTATTAATAAGCTCAAACTGAGCAACATCAACCTCACTTGTCAGCATCCCAAGACCAAATGGAAGAACGTTCCACTTTGATTTATACTTAAATGATCCTGTATATTCTGATTCTGTGACTAATGGCTCAACCGTCTTAATGTAACTTCCACCATTATCAAGTGATCCAAGCTCATCAATAGTGTAAATGTCATTATTGTCGCCCGAATCAAGCTGGATAAAGTCACCGACCTCTAGCCCTGTCTTTTCTTTGATTGAGTAATAATCAAATATTAAAGCATTTTCTAATAACTCAGTAGGTGAGATGAAATTAATTGACCTCGGTAAATCCAAGCTATCAAAGAAGCTATTCCCATTATTTGAAAGCATTATTTTTAACGCTAGATCAGTGGGTTTTCCTTGCAGTCTATAAAATGACTCTACTTCATCCTCAACCGCATGAGATGATGCAACAGTGTCAAGCTGCGCCCTTGTGACATTAAGTGAGTTTGTTGTGAAAGAATTAACTCTCATTATCTCATCATTGATTCTCACATAAGTTAGGAGGGAGTCACCTTCTCCGACAAGGCCAGTAGTTAGCTCCACTGGGATAACTGTGTCCACATTGCTTATCGGAGCAGTTAATGCAGTCTGGATCTTTTCTAAAAGCAATTGCCTTTTAAGTGTTTCAGGTGACGCCAAGGACACCATAATTTTGCCTGGCTCAGTATAGAAATCAACAACAACGCCACGGAAAACAGGATTACAGTCCTCAGGATATGCACCCTGAGCAAAGCCAATAGAGAAGATTGCTTTTCTTCCCAAGATCTCGGTAATTGCATCAAAAGATAATGCTTTAGAAACCTCACCATCCTTATCAATTAGCGCAATGTTTACGGTTGAAATCGAGCTTGTGGCCTCTTTGTCAGGAGCAATTTGCTGCGTTATGTTTGTAGTAGTATCGTTGAGTGAAATATAGTCACGAGATTTTGCGTTACCGATCTTGCCATCCCAAGCAAGCCCATCGTCCCACAAAGCACCTTCCTCGTCCCATTGTAGCATCTTAAGAACTGGCAATGCTCCAAAGATAAGATCAACACCCTCAATATCTAAGATAATTTGAGGCTGGATTCCAGTCTCTTTAATGAAGCTTTGTGCACTTACTGACAAT
>OGWP01000012.1_pt1 | contig 16985 bp, 20 predicted proteins | sample 1576051 | NCBI WGS metagenome assembly OGWP01 (sample SAMN07581524, study PRJEB24739) | freshwater metagenome | reverse complement strand
TTCCGATCTGTTTCCCAGTCACGATAGTTTGCAAGGATTTTTCCTCTTTCTTGCTTGGCAAGATGATATCAGAAAATCCTTGCTCAAACTACTTGACAAACAGAGTTAAAAGTGAGAAAATAGGCACAGAGAGCAGGAAAATTAGGAGTAGTGTATGCTACGGGAATATCAACAGAAAGTCGTAAAAGAGGTTTACGACTTTTACCGCGCTGGACTTAGGTCTGTGTTGGTTTATGCGCCCACAGGAGCTGGAAAGACCCATATCAGCTCCAAGATAATAGCGGATGCCATGTCCAAAGAACGTCGAGTAATGTTCTTGGTTCACCGCACCAAGTTAATAGAGCAAACTATTAACACACTAACAAAAGCGTACAAGATTAAGCTTAACCAAATAGGGGTTATATCTCCAGGCTATGAGCCGGATTACAGTTGCCCTATTCAGATAGGGATGCTACAGACGATTGCCAACCGGAAACACTTGCCACAGGGCATAGGACTGGTAATACTAGATGAAGCACACACCACCGCCTATTACTCCACATTTAGGCGTATACAGGAGTATTACAGTAATAAGTTAACTTTTCTGTCTGAGTGCATGTTCTTAGGACTTAGTGCCACTCCCTGGAGAACCAAGAAGACGGAAGGGTTTTGTACGTTTTTTCAGGCTATAGTGCGCGCTCCATATCCCCAGCAACTCATAGAGCAGGGACATCTGGTAGATGCCAGGCATTTTGGCTATAACGGGTTGATAGATTACAACCAACTAGAAACCAGAAATGGTGAGTTTACTCAAGACAGTCTCAATTTAGTCTGTAATGATGAGCTAAACTCGTTTGTGGTAGCAAAATTCTTAGAAGTTTGTCCCACGCGAAAGGCAATAGCGTTTTGTGCCAGTGTTAAACAAGCACAAAACTTAGCAGAACAGTTCAATACAGTTGATATACCTAGTGAAGTAATTTCTGGGGAATTACCGGAACCAACCCGAAACGCAATATATAGACGGTTTAAGACTGGAGAAACGAGAATTATAACGTCCGTAGCAGTCTTAACAGAGGGATTTGACGAACCTTCCTGTGATTGCGCTATAGTGGCACGTCCAACAAAATCCAAGGCATTATGGGTACAGATGGCAGGACGCGCCCTAAGACTGTTTGAAGGCAAAAAGGACGCGTTTATACTGGACTTTGGAGAGAACTGTCAGAGATTAAAACTGTCAACCGCTAAACATAAAACCCCATTGTGTGCAATAAAAGAGCCGGAGGAAGGTGAAGCACCAATGAAGATTTGTCCAGTATGTCAAAACGTGGTTCCTAACTTCGCCAAAATCTGTCCTTATTGCGGACATGTGTTTGAGAAAGAACCAGAGCAGGAAAGTGGTGAAGAAGCGGTCTTTGGGGAAATCCTGAGCGTTGAAGAGAAAGAGGAGGTAACATATCTACGCTCTCAGGTGCTAAAGGCATGGCGTGCAGGAAGGTCTGTACCACGAGTCTACTGGCTATTTGCGCAACGGTACGGACATTCTCCAAAAGACCGATACTACTATAACTGCATCTTTAAAATGCCCAATAATCCCCACCCTAATCTTGTGGAAGCAAACAAACAAGAATACTTAAAGTATCTAAAACAACTAAAACCAAAAGCACCGGAAGCGTGGATACACACCCATCTCCGCCGTGAGTTTGGGGATAGATATTACAGGCAGTTACAGGAGATTAACTGGTGGAATATACTAGAAGTACCAGAACTATGCAAAGACTGGGGAAAGATAGCATTTAGCTACGGACGTAAGATACTGGAAGTTGACTCCCCACAAGAAGCAGCTCTACTCAACTTCGCCATTGAAGAAGCTACGGAATTTTTCCGGATTTCTTGTTAAGTCACAGGATACAACTAGAAGCGCTAAAACACTTCTAGTTGTATGTCATTCCAAAAATCTTCTAACCTGTTCAAAAGTAGCAGTAAAAGAGGATGTGGACTCACCGAGTATTTGTACAGACCACTCAGTACACGCATATAGCTTACCATCATCTGTAATACCGTCCAAAGACAATCTAAAAGCTCTGCCATCCCTTTCCCTTAAAAAGGTGTCGACATTTGACGCTTTATTGTTGGGAAGGTTAACGGATATACTCCAGGAAGATGTGGTAAAATTTATTGTGTATCTACTAGCGCGTCCTTCTACTCCATTATCCCCAAATTTGGATATATTTAAAGCAGGGACTTCTGTGATAGAGTTATCCCATGCAGGTACAAGCGGAATTAAAGGAAAAGGCATGATTAACGTTAAACTAGAGGGTGAATTAGCAGACTTATTTATAGATACTATTGACTTAGCTGTATCTTCCGTAGGAGAAGCTATACGTGCTTTAAAAGCCAATTTTAGCGGTTTTTTTGATTACTTAGAGAAATCTAGTAGTCGTGGTGTATATTATAAAGTATATGTTGGGCATCAGCAAATAGGAGAAAAAGAGCTAATCTGTCCAATAGCCAAAAAAGTACGCTCTATCAGGATTGTGCCAATATTTATGGGTGCAGGCGGTGAAGGTACTCAGTGGTGGCAAATTTTAACTGGAGTTGGATTGATAGCCGCAGCTTTTTTGTTACCAGCAACATTTGGTATTAGTCTCTTGGGTGGTAAAATTTTTAGTCCATTATCAATTGGTTTAATAGGAGCTGGATTACTGTTAAGCGGTATTATGTCTATCTTTCAACCGCAAAAAGAACCAACAAAAGAAGAAAAACAATCTAATAGTTTTAACCCAGTAGAAAATGCAGGAGAAGGTGGGCGCGTACCAGTGGTATATGGTATTATGATGGTTGGTATAATACCTATATCTGTTAAACTAGATTCTAATGTTGTTGGTGCTTAAAATGTCAAAAAAACACAAAGAAAAACCAAAAGGATTTGCTGGATCTGGAGGAGGCAAAGGAGGTGGTGGTAGTAGCAGAACAGAGACTCCTGTTTCAGGACGCTCTACTTCTACCGCTTATGTCTTAGGCGCAATAAGTGAAGGTGAGGTAGAAGGGCCATATAACTGGACTAAAGGTGTTTATCTTGACGAAGTTCCAATCTTAAACAGTGATAATACTACTAATTTTAAAGAGCATGAATTTCATTTTAGAAATGGAACACAAACTCAAGAAACAATAAATTTTAACACAGGAAACAAGACTTTTGCCCCAACAGTTATTCAAGCTAGTTTAATACCAGAAACAGCTCCAGATAATACAGAATCTAGTTGGTATATATATGACAAACCCGCAAGTTTAAATTATGTAACCTTTGAAATTTTAATGTATCTTTCTAAAGAAGAATTTATTAATATAATACCAGCAATAAACTATCCAGGAATAAACTATCAAGTATTTGCTAGAAATGATAACTCTAGTAACTGGGTATTAATAACTGAAAGGCTTTTTACTGATTTTAGTGTTATTAAAAGTACATCATATGATTTTCAAGAAACAATATATGATGAAGATGGGATAACAAAATCGATAACAAAAACAGTAGTGACTAATTATTATAACACACACGCAAAAGCAACTTTTTCTTTAAACTTTTTAGCTGATTTAGGCAGACCTAGTAATTACTTTCAAATTAAATTAAAAAAAATACCTATACCAAACTCACACGATGGGCTAACACAACAATTTACTAATATAATGTTGTATAGTTTTACCGGAGCTGCTGAAGGATCTGATAATGCAATTAATAATGAAATTCCAGTACAAACAGAAGTAAAAAATAATTTAGAAATTACTAGGCAATTTACTAGTCTTACAGCTAATGCAGTAAAAGTCAAACTTGCATTTGTTTTACAACGCCAAGATGACCAAGGTAATATTTTTGGAGAAAGAGTATATTTTAGGATTTGGGTTAAAGAACCAAACTCAGGGTTTTTGATTAGAGTTGACACTAATTACGCAGGAAGATATCCAAGCCCTACAGAAGTTGATTTTTTAATTCCTTTGTATTCAGCTCCTAGTCAAAGCAATGCTAATTATTCAATTAAAGTTGAAAAATTAGATGCAGAAAATAATGACCCAAAAATTCAAAGACAACTAACATGGGTTTCTTACACTCAAATAACTCATACTTCTTTGCGGTTTCCAAACACTGCAATAGCTGGTTTTAAATTTAATACAGAATATTTTCAAAGAATACCTTCAATTGCCATAAAATTAGCAGGCAGAAAGATTCAAATACCATCAAACGCAACAATTAAAGATGATTTATCAGGTAAGCCAGAAGTTAGATACTTAACTTTTCAGGGTCAATGGAATGGGACATTCCAAACTCCAAGTCAAGCCTGTAGTGATCCAGCATGGATATTGTATGATTTATTAAAACATACTAGATATGGATTAGGTAATTACATTGACACTACTCAAATAGATAAATGGGGTTTGTATGAAATTAGTAAATATTGTAACGAATTAATACCAGACGGTAGTGGCGGATTAGAACCAAGATTTAGTTGTAATATAAAACTTGAAGGTAAAGTAGAAGCATATCAAGTTATACAAAACTTGGTATCAATATTCAGAGGTTTTGCGTACTGGCAAGCTGGAGCAGTTTCTTTTGTTGCAGACAAACCAAATGCTGTAGTGCATCAATTTACTCAAGCAGACATAGAAGAAGGATCTTTTTCGTATAGCAGAAGTGGATTAAAAAGCAGAAAAACTATAGCAGTAGTAAGCTACTTAAATCCTATAGACTTTTTTAAAAAAGCTGTAGAAGTAGTAGAAGATCCGATTGGTATACAAAAATGGGGAATCAGAGAAATGGAACTGGAAGCTATAGCCTGTACGTCAAGAGGACAAGCAAGACGTGCTGGAGTCGCAGCTTTACTAACTAATAGGTTAGAACAAGAATCCGTAACTTTCAAAGCTAGGGCTTTTGCTGCTTTTGTTAAACCTGGTGATTTAATACGTATATACGACTCTAAAAGAACTACTGCAAGATATGCTGGTATTATAAAAGCTGCAACTGCAACAACAGTCACATTAGATAGTCCAGTAAACTTACCTTCTGGTACGACTTATAAAATAACTGTGACAACTAGTACACTACAAATACCACAAATAGAAGGAGGCAACAATTTAGCAGATCCCTCGCAAAAACAAAAACTAAGATTTAAAATAGCAGAAGCAACTATAACTAGTAACGGAAATAACCTAACTGTATTAGAGTTGCAATCTCCTGGATTTGGTTCTGATGTTCCGCCACCAGAATCTAACTGGGTAATACAAGGTGGTGATTTATCTAATACAATTTATAGAGTAATTAACCGCTCTCCAGTGCAAGATTCTATAGAAGGTTTGCACGAAATCTTAGCTATAGAGTATAATAATAACAAATATAGCTTTATTGACGATATGCAATTTCCTTTAACCTAATAATATGCCTTGGGAATTACAGCCACTACCACAAAGAATAACTACTCCAACCCCAAATTTAAAGCCCAAAAATATAACTACATCGCGTAGGTATATTCCAACTTTAAAAGATGTTGAAGAAACTTCTGCTAAATTATATAATTTAGATGTTAATTGGGATGCTCCAACTATTGAAGAAAATGGCATTATTACCAAAAGCCCATGGACAATTGGTTACGAAGTAGAAGTTAAAAGTGGAGAATTGCAAGAATGGAATTTACGCACAAGAGTAAAAGACAATTTTATGACCTTCCCAAACGTAGCTTTTGCTACCTATTATGTAAGAATAAGGACAGTTGTATTTGGAGGATCTATGTCTGATTGGGTTGAGTCTTTTGCTATTGGAACTCCGGGCCCATACACAGCAATGTTTAATATTAGTCGAAATTCAATGTTAATTACAGAATTTTAGGAGTTTTTATGCCTTCAATAAAATATATAGACGGAAGCTCAAATACTAGAGAAAGAGCTATTACTACAGCAAGTCAAGGTACAACAGCCAACCCAGATGTTTTTCTTTTCTCGTCAGACGAATTAGGCGCTAAAGCTGATACAGCTGCAACTAGTGATACTGGTAGTTTTAGTTTAATTAGTTTGTTTAAGAGACTTTTAAGCTTTTTAACGTCTAATGTAGGTTTACAAGCTGATACAGCTGCAACTAGTGATACTGGTAGTTTTAGTTTAATCTCTCTGTTTAAGAGACTTTTAACTATTGTATCTAGACCCAGTATAGTTTATGCTAATGCTACTTTAACCGCAACAACAGATACCCAAATAGTAGCAGCACCAGGAGCAGGAGTTAGCGTATATATAACTCATTTGGTAGTGCAAAACATAACTACTACAGCCACTACTGTTAACGTAAAGCAAGGGACAACTACGGTTTTATCTTTTCTGCTGCAAACCCAAGGAGCATCCCAGGTAATAGCTTTCCCACAACGTCGAGATTTTAAGCTAACAGCTAATACTGCTTTAAACTTACAGGCAACTACAGCCAACGCTATTACTTACTCGGTAGGATATTTTACAGGAGCTTAATATGACTCAAGCTTATTGGTTACCAACCCTAGTTTTAAATCCGCTTTGGAATATTAGCCAACGCACTTTTATTCCAAAGGTAACCACTGTTTTAGGAGATAATTACAGCCAAACCCAAAACAAAGGCTTGGAGCCAGTAATAGAGTGGGACGTAAAAAGTCCTGTAATGCCTGAGAGTAAGCTAAATATTTTACTGGGTAGCTTACGCGAATATGCCACTACAAACTTTTTATGGTCACCTACTGGAGAAAATTTAAAGCAATGCGCTTTGGTTAATGACTGGATTATAACACCTAGTGGGGTATTCAATGGACAGGTTTATTCCTCTATATCAAACAAGATTATTACTAGCAAGATTAGGAATAATTTAAGCGTACCACGTACTGATACCTATTCTAACACTAGTATTACACTAGCATTTACTTTTGCTTTTTATTCCGCTAGTACAAATACAACTACCTGTAATTTTAACGTAAGTAGAAGCGGTAGCACCCCTCAAGTATTAATTCCATGGAGTGCCTATGGAAATCAGCTTAATAATGCCACAAAAGCCACTGGTGCTGATTTTGTAGGGAATGCGTTACCCAGTGGATTTGTCAACTTTAGTCAGGGGCAGAATATAGCATTTGATGCAATAAAAGTATCTTTATTAGGAGATAAAACTGTATTTACAGACCATACAGCAGCATTATCCAAGAAAGCCTTTGCAATTACTTTAAACCCTTCTTTAGTGTTGTACTTTATATGATAACAGAATTAACCAAGCAAACTATAAAAACAGAATGTGATAAAAACCCAAAACAAGAATCTTGTGGACTGGTTTTATTGCAGAACAACCAAGAAATAGTTGTACCATGCTTAAACGCAGCTGATGACCCTACTGACAGTTTTGTTATAGACCCAGATGAAGTGGAAAGCATACTAGATAGTAATGAAGATGCAAACATTAAAGCGGTTTATCATTCTCACTGGAGTGACACACAACCTAGCATACTGGGCGCTATAGACATAACTAATAGCAAAGCATCTAAAACAGCTTATCTATTGCATCACACAGGGTTTAACGAGTGGGATGGGTTTGACCCTAACAATTTATATCCTTTTCCAATGAATCCAAGCAAACACAAACCAAGCGATATTGACTACTATTTAAAGTGGCCATTTATTTATAACCGGTCTGACTGCTATTCTTTGTTTAGAGCTTATTGGGGCAATTATTTAGGTATAAACATACCAGAATTTGTAAGAGGTGTGGCAGTGGAAGAGACTCTATCTCCGGACTGGGATTTATTTGAAGATAATTTCAGTAAAGCTGGTTTCCGGAAATTAGAGCATGACGAACCATTACAAAACAATGATGCAATTTTAATGACTTTGCAAGGTACTCAAACCCACCACGTTGCTATCTTATTAGATAAGATAACAGGAAAGGCATTACATACAGTAGGAGGACGCAGAACTAGCGAGTTATTCGTTTATGATGGTGAGTATTGGAAGTCTGTAACACGCTACGTATGCAGGCATAAAGAGTTTGATAAGGAGTATAGCGATGGTGAACTTAGAGACTATTTTAGAGACTCTGGAACGATGCAGCATCAGTTCTTACAATTACCAAGATGAGTCCGATGACGATTTTGAAGTACAGGATGTAGTAATTAGCTGCTCCACAGAAGATTGTAAGATTTTAAGCCAAAGCCACGAATTACTGATAGATGCTGTTTTAGAAAACTACGAATTTACTAAAATAGTTGTAATTTTGTCCACAAAAGACCAAGAGTGGATAGAGTCCTTCAGGGTAAACTATACGGAGATAGATGAAGATGAGATAGCAGAAATAGGAGAGATAGAGGGAATAGAAGAACCGGAAAAAGCTAAACCACATAGATTTAGAACACTTAAAAAAATACAATCTAAACAAAAAATTAATCTTCTACTAGTATGTATTACAGAGCATTTCTATAGTCTTATGGCAAATATAGTTAAGATATTATGTGATTTATAATTATGATTAATCTACTTAGTTTAAATCCAGAAAGTTTTATAGAACTGTATGAATTTTACGGTTTTGATCAATCTAATTTTAACTCAACCATTAGAATATGTAATTTCATTAAAGAGGATAATAGCATACCAGGTTTATCCTTTGAAGGTAATTTATATTATGCGTTAGGCATTCAAGGTGAGGGTTTTGACCTAATTGGACAAGGAGCAATCCCCACCCCAAATATAACCATATCTAACGTTGGTGGCATATTAACCAGTTGGCTTAAAGAAACCCGCACTAATCCAGATTATAGACTGGAAGGGACTTACGTCAAGCGTCGTGTTACGCAAAAACGGTTTTTAGACGGGGAATCAAATGCCAATGATAGTATCAAAGAATTGCCATACCAAATATACGTAATTGAGCAACTAGGAGAAGAGACATATCAAGCGGTTAAACTTAAACTAACTACACCTTTTGATGTAGAAGGCATTACACTACCATCAAGAATCATGTCTAGAACCTGCTCTTGGAAGTATAGAGGAGGAGAGTGCGGTTACGTACCAGGAAGCATGTTTACAATTAATAACGAATTTACAACCAATCAAAATCTTGACATATGCGCTAAAACTCTTAAAGCGTGTCAGTTAAGATTTGGACAGTTTCAAACCCTGCCTTTTGGTGGGTTCCCGGGTTTAAACACCTACTCCTGAGCCTCCTGTTGTTTGCGGATTTTAATCTGCTCAAGTCTTTCCGGTAATGATATCTCAGGCAAAGTTTTTTGATACACATGAGCTTTGTTTAAAGTTTCTAATAAGCCACTAAGCCCATTCTTTACACAATCTGCCACAATACTAGACTTGGATTGCCCAGTCTCCTGAGCGATGGCTTCAATGATTGTGTTGTAGTAGTCGGGAATACTAATAGATATTTGCATAGCTACTCCTATTTTTCCTGGTTAAGTTGTTTTTACTCTTGTATACAAGGTAAATATAATGTATCATGGCTATAATGACAATATACCATGGATATACAACAGCAGGAAGATAGTAATATGTTAGCAAATAAGACAGCAACCAAGACAGCAAGCGAGACCGTGATTGAGTTCAAAGAAAAGTATAACTTGACATACGCAGAATTAGCGGTTGCGCTGGGGAAATCAGAGCAAACGGTCAAAAGTTATTGCTTTGATAAAAGTTCAAAGAACAAGAGGACTCCACCACCTAGCGTTTTAGTCCAGATCAAGACCGTCGACAGATTTTGGAGTACAACTGGAACACGTGTGGTGTTCTTTGCTTCAAATTGAGACTGACTTGAAACCGGACAGGTCACCCATGAGACTACATGATAAGTCTCTTATACGCTACATAAATCAATAACATAAGACACTAGCCCGACAAGGGCTTTTGTTTTATCTTTAGATTAGCAGCAAGACGGAAGTACCACACTAGTTGAGTGACAGGATACTGAAAGTCAGGATGCAGTATAAATCTAGAAAAACCTATTTGTTTATGGAACAAATTACACTTTATCCAACCAAGATAGTAGGGAGAAAACACCAACCAAAACAGAATAAAGTCCATACTTTATTACCGGATATGACACGCACTGAGGTAGCCAAACTACTTGGTTATAGTACAGTCCGCTCTGTACAAACTCTATTGTTAACTGGTGCTACTTTCCTAGACCCACTCAAGATTTATGTAGACCCAGATACAGGTGCGTTAAACGGAAGACCTCTGGAGAATGAGCAGCACTTAGAGCTACTTAGGACAATCCAGGAGTTAATAAACCGCTACCGTCGTACCAAAAATAAAGCCCAAATTATCCAAGAGAAACTGCAAAACTTAAACGAAAAAATCATGAGAGGTGAATATGACTACAACTAATAACACCACAATCAAAGACTTCGCTAACGCAATTGGGGTAAAGCCATTTGAGCTATTACGGGAGATTAAACAACATCACCCCGAATTACAGCTTAAAGTAGAATCACCTCTACCTGATATAGCGCCAAATAGCGTACTAGGACAAAAGCTAACCATGCTTGCAAAACAATCTTTAGCGCAACAAGAAGAGTGGGTAGAACCCGAGACCCAGGAAGTAGACGAAAGCCATCAAGTAGCAGGTGGAGAGTTAACCACCAGTCAGCAAGTGGAAGCCAATGCCAACAACATACTGGCAATTCAAAACACTATTGCTACAGAGACTTTAAACACTATGGCTGTAGCTGACACCATGACAGCAGGTGTAACAGGTGTTAATGCAGCGCTAAGCTCTTTAAAAGCTTATACAGATGGACAAAGCAAGGTATATGACACTTATCTAGAGCAAAAGCAGAAAGCACTAGCTGACCAAATCGGTAAACTCAACCAAAATTTGGGAGATGTGTCTAAATCCATCCAATCTGACCTAACTGAGGTCTATGCAAAACAAAAAAAGTTGTCACAAACCCGGAACGAATTACTAAATCAACTAAAGTCGATGCTACCAGATTACAAGTAGCACAAGCGTTAGAAAATTTAGAACCAGAGCTGGCAGAGAAGTTGTCCGAACTACTTCAAGCCAGCGATATCCGGGAGGAGTTGATGAGGTTGTTCGCAATTCAAGAATCCCAAATAAAGATGGCAGAAACAGCCACAGAGATAAGAATATTTAGACAATTGTTACAAAACAAGAAGGTGCGTATGCTGATTGAAAACATTTTAGGGATTGGGTCTATCACTGGCATTTTAGCCACCGTTGGCTATGCAGGTACAGCAGCTAGTGTGGCACTTCCGGTAATACCAGTAGCTTTGGGTGCAGCTGCTTTTTTACTAGGCGTAACAACATTTTTAGATGAATTCACCAAGAGGAGATAAACACTATGGACACCAAGAAATTGAGACTAGTCAAGGAAGTATCCATACAGAAATATGAAGATACTGAGACACACATAGAGCGCCACTACGAACCAAGTCAGGTTCCAACCATTCTGGTATCAGGTTTAACCGTAGCTGGTATAGCATGGGCAATCACAACTACCACCAGCGTCATAGGCAATGTAGTTGGTGGATTTTCTCAACCACAATCACCGCAATCACAACAATGTGTTGTTAGGAGTACAAAATGAGTATCTTTGCGTTTTTCGGAAAGCTAAATGCCAATGTGTCTAAAAACAGCACGCAACTACTGGACTTAATCCAGCAAAACCATAAGCCAATATACAGATACACCTTGGATGTGTCTGATGAACAACTAGACCAGATGGTAAAAGAGGCAGAAGAGCTTTCAGAACGAGCAGAGAAGGTGCAGGTATATTGCCAAGCTGGGCAGATGAAGATAAACGCGGTTAGAACCATTTACGAATCAAATGCCCAGTTAGAGCAAAAAACCATTGACCTAGCGTTACAGATGCACCGCACCAACGAGAAACTGATACCCAAGAGAAGGGAGTTTAAAGCATTACCTTCTAGTTACCGGGGATTAGGCAAGAAAGCAATTACAGGTAATTCACCAAGACACATTTTAGGAGGTTTCGTATGACAGATGAATCACCATTAGTACAGTCCGCTAAAGCAGGTTCCGTAATAAACCAGGGATTAATCTTAGTGGGTTGTGGAGTAGCAACAGGATATTTAAGCCGTTGGTATCCAAATATATTACCGGTACTAGGAACAATTGTGGCTTTTGCGTTTGTGTTTAGCGTATTGTTCCCCGGTACTAGAAAGTTCTTTATCATCATCGGATTGGGCTTTGGTGCAGGATTTATCCTAGGTTGGGTTAATTGAGTTGGACACAATTGAAACAGATTTGGCAATAAAGGAGGGCTAAAGTGAAAAGACAGTTTAATACGCAAACACCAATTTTACCGCATTTAGCGTTAATAACTTTAATGACTTTATGCCCTGCTACCTTACCGTGGCAGAGGTTTAAAGAACTAAGGACTGCGACTAGTTTAATAGCATTTTGCTACGCATTAATACTTAATAAAAAGACTCAAGAGAATGCGTGGGAAGCGGAATTACTAGCCATTGAGGAGGATAACTACAAAACCGCTTATCATAATGCTAGTATAGATTATTTCAAGAATCAAGCACAAGAAGACTTACATAATGAGCAACAACAAAGATTACAAGAGAGACAACAAAAGTTACAACAACTACAAGAAAGACAACAAAAACAACGCCAACCTTTCTCTTTTGATAAAATTCTCCAACCTTTTGCGCCCAAGGAGAAGTTGCCTGTTTCAATCGGTGCGGGAGCAGAAGCTAGATATGAAGACAGGCAAGGTTATTCCGGTTTTAATAAACTTAATTCTGGTTACTTTGCTAATAGCGAAACGACTGGATACTACAACCAAGATGAGCCAGAGTTAAATGCTTTAACCCAATCCGGTTTTGGTATTTTAGAGGATTTAGACGCAAATGACCCATCTCAAAACCTACTTGACACACTATCAAGAGCTGGTATAAAAGGTGCTGAGATAGCAGAAACAATTAAAGCACCCGCATTTACCAGAATTAAGATTAAACCACCTGCGGGAGTAGGTTTTGAGAAGTTTAAACGATTAGGTGCGGACTTACAAATACATTGCGGACTTGATTCAGAACCATTTATTACTGCACAAGCGGGTGGTGTTGCCATAGATTTCCCAAGACAAGATAGGGAGTTTTGTCCTTACCAACAATATGCTAACCTACTTAATAAAAACGTTGAAGCGTTCACGATTCCTATTGGGATAAATATTAACAATCAGTTAATACAAGCATCGTTAGCCAATGCAGATTCACCACACGTATTGGTAGGTGGCATAACTGGGTCTGGGAAGACGGAATGGATGGTAGCGGCTATTTGCAGTCTAATTGCCAGGTTTGATGCTGCTGCATGCCAGATTTATCTGATAGACCCGAAACAAGTTGGTTTTGCTAAATTCCAGAATTATCCACACGTTAAAATTATTGATTCTCAAGACGAAGCACTGGAACAACTAACCGTTCTTAACACAGAAATGCGTCGTCGTTATAGCCTACTTAAAAAATATGAAGTTATGGATATTAACGCATATAATAAACTACCAAATATCCAAAAACTTCCCAGAGTAGTTGTGTTTTTCGACGAGTTTGCAGCTTTCATGGATGACGAGTATAGCTCAGATTTCACCGCCCAACTACGTCAATTACTAGCCCAAGGTCGTGGTGCTGGTTTACACTTCATTCTAGGAACACAGAGACCAGATGCAAGCGTAGTATCTCCACTTATACGCTCTAACTGTCCTGTTAGAGTGGCGTTAAAGACCAAATCTTTCCAGGATGGTAAAATAATAATTGGTAACGACTGCCCCAGTCATTCACTACTTGGAAAAGGAGATTTATTTTATAGTTCAACTGGTACAGACCAGAGATTACAAGGGCTATGGGTACAAGACGTTTATCAGCTATTAGGAAAGCCAGAAAAGAAGGTAATGATAAATCAGGCTTCACCAGAACCAGAGGTGAAACCAACGCCCAAATACAGTCAGCTGAGTGAAGAATTAGAAGAAGACTCAGACACGTTTACTATATTAGAGCCACCAACAGACCATAACCCAACTCCCACAAGAAGCGCAAGCGACATTGAAATCTCAGCAGAAAGGTCAAGTAACCTAGTGAAGCTTCTTGGCGCAAGATTGTTTGATGACCAGGTGAAGCCTCTATGCAACGCAGAACACGGGCTTAGCGTAGAAGAGAAGCTTCATCTACTGCGATATATTTTGTACAAGAATATGGGCAAAGAAAGCGCAATTAACTTGCTATGGGGTGTGAAGTCAGGAGGTAAGTATCATGACCGTTATAGACCTTATGCCGAGTGTTTTGAGCAGATGAAAAGCATGCTGGAAAGCCGGGGTTATTCACCTTTAAATAACTGGGGTTTTGGTTAACGGCTCAAATCAATACTAATAGGGCATTCATAACCTGGTACTATTTTACCACCAGGTTATTTTTACATTAAACCCAGGAATTACCCAATACTTACCATGTACACACATCCTCCCAAACCTAAGTACAAAACATATAATAAAACCAATATAAAGATAGAAAGTATACTAGCAAAAATCTAAGTATAGAATAAAAAAAGACATAAAAAACCGCTACCAAATTTACCAAGGAGCCTGGTAGCGGAAATAAAAACCAGTTTTATTATAGCACAAGATATTAGTTTATGGCAAACAAAGAGACAATTCCTAAAAATATTATGCCTGCTAATTCTGAAATAATTCCCAAAGACACTAAGCCCAAAGTTCCGGTGGCAACAATCAATAATCCACCGATGATTAAACCAGTTCTACCTAAACTATTTGCGGTAATTAGATTGATTTCCGATAAACTAGCATTGATAAAAATATCTTCTATGCCATTACTAAACCGCACTGTATAACCTACTAACTGGTTATCATGTGTTATCTCAGACTCAATTACGCCTTTATCGCCAGATATCAAACCCTGGTCTAAATAATAGCGATATGTCTTTAACTCAACTGTATCACCTACTTGTGGCATACTTAAACACTCCTAAATAGTAAACTAATTATGCCTATAGTACCTAACAGGAGTGTTTAAGTCAACCCAAATCCTAAATTGTTTTTAATAAACTCGATATATTGCCAAGCACGTCTTTTTTACTGGCTATGCGCTCTTGCATGTTTAAATCGCGCAAGTGGTCTAATGACATATTGCGCATAGATACAAAGAAGTCCTTAAAGTCTTGCTCATGGCGGTTGATATCAAACTCTTTCCATGATACCTTGCCCATTTGCTCATCTTCTTGCTTGCCTATGTCTAAAGCGATGGCTAGTCTCGCTATAAGGTATTCTTTCTCGTCTTCCTCAGTCCGTGGTTTGTTAACTACGGTAGAATCACCTAGTACTCTAGCTCTTTCCATGGCAAGTTGAGTCTCCCGTTTAGCACGGAGACCATCCCTATAGATCTCAAGAAACTCCATGGGAGTAGGCAGGTACTTATGCGCTTGTGCCACACGAATGCCAGTAGAAATCAGCTCATCGTCTGGGATTGGGTTTAACACCTCCACCCAACTAGCTAATACCAAATCCTGGAACTTGGTCTTATACAAGATCTCAAAGTTATTTAGCAGCCTTTGGACTGCCGGTTTGATAACCGGCTCATCCGAGGCAATGGGACTGGAATCACTGGAAATAGAACTGGAAACTACTGGAATAATATCAGTGGTAAACATGGTAATAGCTGGTTGGTGAACTTCTCACCCACCTTAAACTAAAACCATATTACCTGTCAAGGGGTTTGATTTTTTTGTCTGTGAGTCCAGCTCAATCCAGCACTAGCAGTTATTTTTTGGATTTCAGCAAGTTGTGCTTCCTCCTGGGAATACCTAACAGACTGACTAATCCGGAAGTTACTATTACCAGTCTTCTTACTGCCTTGCCACTGAGTTACCAAAGCCGTCAATGTATCCCAATCCCCTGGAGACCTTTCCATCTTCTTAATGTAATTAAGCGCATAGCCATCATCTTTCTGGTTAGCACCACGGCTATGTTGGTTGTTTAGCCAGCAGATAAACTCAAAACTAATGTCGTTGGGAGCTGAGTTCATCAACCTACCAGACTTCCTGTATGCCTTGAGAATAGGACTCATGCCATCCACTGCCGCCCATTCCTGTAGCTGGAACGGAGTAAAGTTTGTCTTGCCTTGATAAAACGCCTCACGGTATGTTTCCACACGGTCAATCAGCTTGTCATTAACGTCAAATTTAGCCAGTCTTGGTTTCTCTACTCTATCTAACACACTCAACCCAGAACTATTTGTTTTTTCTGTTGGCACTATTTTAGCCTCTAGCACCTCTAATTCTGGTTCTATGACTTCTGGGACATTAACGGAATTATCCACCGTTTCAACCGCGTTTACCACCTGTTTCTGTGGTTCAATCTGTTTTACCTCTTCCTCCACATACTCCTCCACATGTGGTTCAATGACTGAAACTGGCTCAGGCACTGGGTTTGCACTACTGTTAACTGGATAATTGGGATGTTCTTCTATGGGTGCATAGTATGGCTTAACTAGACTTTGTTTCTGCTCTACTTGCCCTGGAGTCTTTTTATGCCCACTTGCATCATATCCAAAACAACCAAAAGAGCGTTTTGGTGGTTCTACTTTTTGAGCAGCAGGTTTAACCTCTTTTTCTTCAGGCTCTTTTACACCATCGTCTTGAACTGAAAAAACTTTTTTAAGCGCCCCGGAAGGTATCCACCTCTGGAGAATTGCAAATTGTTCAGTTGATATCTCCCGTTTTTGTTTACCAGGAGGACAATCATCAAATAACTTTTCTATCTTTTCCTCCCTTCGGGCTGCTTGAGAGTGGTCTTCTTTCTTCCCCTCCTCAGTTCCGCTTAAACTAGCTTTTGTAGAGTGGTGGTCTTCTTTCTTCTCTTCTCTCTCTAAGATATTATTTTTTTTATTTAGATTTTCTATATTTAATATACCCCGGTCGAAAGTGACCTGGGTACCCCGGTCGTTTTTACCACTACTAT
>OGWP01000011.1_pt1 | contig 17106 bp, 24 predicted proteins | sample 1576051 | NCBI WGS metagenome assembly OGWP01 (sample SAMN07581524, study PRJEB24739) | freshwater metagenome | reverse complement strand
ATCCTCTACAATGCCACGAATTAAGCCAGTTGGGCAATAATCCAATCCCACCCATTTTACCTCATGTGATTCCATAGAATCAAACTTGGTATATATTATGGATGTACCCTTTGGCAATCCTAATGCCCTATCAATACTTAACTGCATATTTTACTTTTAATTTATTTTTAAAATCTTTTAACGCATCGTGTAACGACCAATCGTATATCATATACTTTTCAGTGTACCCACCATCGGTTATTACATAGACATACTCCCGTATATTCTCCAACCATTCCATTTTCCATTGTAATGAATCTTTGCGTTCGTATCGTATCATTGCTCATTTTTTATTAAAAATTCAATAAATTCAATACACAATACTGGTATCATCGCAACGCATACCAATAACATTACAAAAATTACTAAAATAGCTTTGATTATCTTTTTCATAATAGTTTACCCCTATACATTCTTTTAGATTCTTTGTAAATGTGATTCATCACCTGATTATAATTTTTAACGGGTTTGTCTTTTTCAAACTCGTATGGCGTAGCTTCGGGCGTATCTACATATCTCTTGCGGCTAATCTTTGCCCATAACTTGCTCAACAAAAAAGCAACTGGGAGGCTCATAGGATATAGTATTAAAAATTCTATTGGCAACATAATCAATATTTTACTTATTAGCAATCTTTTTACCTAAATCAAGACCCAACCTAAATAGAATTGAATCGGAATAAAAATTGTACTTGTTATCTATGTAGACTACATAAAATTCACCCGAACCATCAAACCCCCAATCAGGATCGTTCTTTACCATTTTAATAAATCGTTCTGTTGGTACTAATTCCAACAACGCATGAGCTTCCTGCTCTGTGCATAATAGTTTAATTGTTGTTTCCATGATTCGAATATCATATTTTATTTTTGAAATACAAAAAAGATAGGACACTTTTTTTAGTGAATGTATCAAAATGTTTAGTAAACCAACAGATTATTTAAGATTTTTAAGCATATCCACCAATTTTGGGTGGGGATATACATCAATTTTATCGTAACGTACCGAATTATGGGTATATACCCCATTTATGTTTTTTAAGGCCCGTGGTGTAACATCCCATATATCTTGATGGTAGGTAAGGTCTATGCCGTATTTTTGCCCCCAATGCTTTAATAACGCCTCTACGGCATCAATCTGTGCATCGGTATAGTTATGAAAATACTTATATCCTTTAAATGGCTTATCCAATGTGCATACTTCATCGGCTGGTACTTCCTTGCCTACATAATTATAGAACTTTTCACCTTTTTTAGTCAACTGGCCCCAACAACATATCTCAATACCAATGGAAGATTTATCCAATGGGATGAATGTACAACCATTCTTACGGAATACATCATTGGTTAACCCAAGGTGATACCCCCAGTATTGTGAACCAAATCCTTGTATTATTTCCCCCTTTGAATTGATTACTACACAGGTTGCAATTTTCTTGCCCTGTGATTCCCACCAACTGAACACAGATTGTGCATTGTCATTCCCTGCGGTATGGTGTAGGTATACCTGTGATTTATTCTTGGATTCGTGGAAATACCCACGGAATGTAATTTGTTTAGTTTTCATCTTTTTCTATGGTAAAGAAATTGGATAGGAATTTACCCACGCCACCAACAATGGCACAACCAATCATTACGGATGGATGATCCATATTAAACCCTGCTACCATTATAGATGCAGCGGCTAATGAGTCGCCAAAAATGCGAATTCTTTTAGGTGTTGGGCTAAAATAGGGTTTGAACTTCACCCTTGACCTCGATTTGGTTTCCACGATTTATGTTTATTTATGTGTTTGGTGTGCCGACCTAACTTCCGTTTTGGTTTCTTACGAAAAATCGTAACTGAATTATTTTTTGCCATCTAATGCCTTGATTTTTTTAATCCAATAAACTATGGCAAACAATCCTGAAACAATACCAACAAGTGCCAACACGAATGCGGCTACTGGTTGCCATTGCTGGGAAAAATGTATAACCGTAGCACTTCCACTTACTGCGGTTGCTATCGTTGCGGTGGTGTCGTTATCAATGTGTTTCATCGGTAATAATCGGGTTAAAATCGTTAAATCGTTCTTGGTATAAATCTTCCATCCCTAAAAATGTATGTATTCCGCAAGGTTCAGGGAACACCTCGTAAATTAATAAATCTTCGTTGGGTTCACCATCAAACAAAATATCTACGGCAAATAACTCATTAATCACCCCTAATTCAACAATATGACAATTTTCTAATGTGGGCTTCATTTCCTCCCACTTATCAATCGGTAATTCAAATTTTGCAAATATCATATTATTAGGTTGTTAAGGTTTGACAATCAGCATCACTTAAAGGTGTTGGGTATAGTGCCATTGCTTGGATGAATATGGGTACGGCATTACCACGACCATTCAAGTTTTCCATTATAGTAGTTGTAAACGCAGTTGCACTCACTTGCTTGACTCCGTTCACAAATACATCTGCACTTGTTCCGTTCCACTTAATGGCAATTTTAACGGTGTCGGTTGTTGTTGTGAATAGAGTACTCAAAACACCGCTTTGCCTTTTAGTAATAAACAATCTTGAAGATACTGATGAAGGTCGTATAAAAAACCCATTGTTTACCCCAGCATCCCCAAGTTCTAATGGTTCACTCGCAACATCTCTTAAATAACTAACATTATTCCTCAACTCAACATACCAAGTACCACCACTTGCAGAAATTAACCCATTGGTGTAGATGTTGTTTCGTGTGAAAGAATCTTCCAATCTTGTTGCGGTTGCGGATGTTGTTGAAATATAAGTTGTTGCGTATGCACCCGCTTCAACTTGTCCACCCCATAGATAAAGATTTTCCGAACCAGTAGCCGTCCAAGATTCTGCATATACTGCTGATGCCGATGTTACCATTGCCCAACGGAATGTAGAACCCGAAGATGGAGATGTAATTGTTACTATACATCTATACCAACCATTACCTACATTTTGAATTGATGCCGTTGCTAATGTTCCAAATGTTCCAACAACGCCAGTATTTAAATTGAAATTGGCAAATGCTTGTGAAGATGTCCCCGAATAGATTTGCAAAAAATTGTGAGTTCCTTTTTTCGCATAAATACTCGCAGTGGTTGTGGTTGCGGTGTGTGAGCCATTGGAAACATTATGTACCCCAGTTGATGCCGTTGCAGTTAATGTGTCGGCAGTTGTGTTTCCATCGGGTGCAACAATACTATTAGCAGTCGCAGTTACATCACTCTTAACCCAACTTGCCGTTGTTAAATCTTCGCTCTGCAATAACAAATTCGTCCTCTGCGGTTCTAACAACAACGCTGGGCAACTACCATACATATACGATAATCGTGGTACGTTAGCAGCAACACTACCGATATTTCCATTGGATTGCGTTCTATTTGCTACACTATTCCTTGACCACGTTAAATCCCCATTACCATTGGCGGGTAATTCAGCATAGGCAACACCTGCTTTATATCCGCTTGGGATAATAAGCAACGATGCAGATTGTAATAATGATGATGCAGCGGCAACGCAAGTTAATGCCTCAATCGTTCCACCATCGGCAATCACACGGGATGAATACGATGTGGCGAATGACCCCGCAAATCTTTGTCGGTGTACTCCTACACCAATTCCCACAAACATAATTTATTCGTTGTATAGGATTATTGAACCACTTGTTAGGGTAATGGATGTAATCCAATTATCATCAGGTAATGAAATAAACATACCTTGACGCAATGTAACACCTGTTAATCCCATTGTAGTCATCATTGATGTAGATGTTCTATCCAATAATGCACTTACTACACAATCGGCATTTACTACAAATCCACGAAATCTACCTGTTGTGGCTGATGTTCCTGAAACAACTCTGCATCCTGTATATCCTGCGGAGAATGATCCTGCTGCTATTGACATAATTTTATATTTTTAATTTTAATTTTGTTGAACTTGTACCCCTGTAACATTGCCTACACCTTGTGCTTGTAAACTACCATCACAACACTTACGGGAATACTTGCCATTTTTACATAAACAAGCTCTATTCCCACCTGGCTTTGGTGAACTTCGTGATGGTGTTACCCAATACTTACTCATATTTATAAAACGATTAATTGTTGCAATGTTCTATTTAAACAATCTATACAATCCAAATGCACACAATATCACACCAACCCAAAAAAATACACTATGTGCAGTTGTCCATGCTTGTTTCTTTGCATCCAATACAACTTTGGGTGGTAAGGTAATAGTTTGTGTTATTCTTATGGTGTCGGGTTTTTGCTTGACCCATACCTTAATTTTGTTGTAATGGCGTACAATCTTAACCCTAACAGAACCCGTGTCAATTTGGATAGTGTCAATTTCTTTGGTCGTAAACGTGTCATAAAAATAAATTGAATCACGGACAATCAATGTGTCTACCTTTACCTTTACCTTGCACAATTCAGGTTGTTTTTTACAGGCTTTTTCTATATGGTACTCCGCAGAACACCCCGTAATTAATAGCATCAATATTAATGCCTTTGCCGTTTTGGTAAATAAATCACATTTAACGACATTACCCACCTTTACCTTTGCCATATACGTTTTGAGCTTTTCAACCTTATTTGCCTTTGGGGCGTAGGTCTTTTTTACATTAGATTCCATCCAGTATAGTTAGTTGGGTATGATGTTGGGTATTGACCTGCATTTTGGTTAGCAGTATATTCAGGGAATAATTGTGGGTAATAGCTCAAATAATCCACCAATCTTCTGCGGTAAGTATCTGCCATTGCCCGTGTACGTTCTACCAATGTGTTAATTTCACCTGCATCGGGTAATTGAGTACCCTCGGGAGTATTCCTTACTATCCCTGCATTAGATACCTCATATCCGTGAAATAATAACAAATCCGCCATTGAATAATGGATAAGCATAGGTTGTACATAATGGGATACCAATGTAAGGTAATTACCTGTCAATGTGTTATTCTTTACATCGGTTAGAATCTTACGATATAAATCAGTACCCAACAATTGTTGTACCTCTATATCTTGTGCCACCTTAATGAATGGCGTTATCTTATCAATATCAAAATTACCACTTAACTGGGTGTACTTAAATAAGTCATCCTTGGTAATCAATAATACATCATCGTTTGCGTACATGGTTTATTTATTTTTTAATGATCCTCTATTCGGTAAATCGTTTGTTTTTACAGATGCAATATCCCAAGATGGTGGGTCAAATGGCACACCTGCCCTATCTGCACTCTGTGAAGATACTCTATCGTAGTTGTCCACTATATCCCTCATGTTCTGTTCTTTTTCTTCCGATGTTAATGGTATGATTTTACCATTTATTTTCTTACGTCTATATGTTAACCTGAACCATTGGTGTTTGCAATATACCCCACCTTTGTACTTCCATATTGAATAGGATGATTTTCCTGATGGTGCAAATTGTCCGTTAATACCTGCATCCCCCATAATATCAATATCCTCCCTGCGATAGGTTACACCAAGCTTTGCGTTAGCAACCATATCCTTACAGAATATGCGGCTATTGTCTTGTGTTCGCATTGGTGCATATCGGTAACGAATTAGATAAATACCCTTGTCATCCTTGCTTTTTTCATCAGGGTTGGCAAATCGTTTAAAGAATTCGTGTCGTGATAGGTGTTGTTCGTTATCGGGGTCGGTTACTGGGGATTCATCAATTAGTTCCCAAACCGATTCATCAATAACTTGACCTTTATCTTTTAGGTATTCAATCCATTCTTGTTCGGCTTCGGGTGTAAATTCGGGTCTATCCTCGCTTAATTTAGCGTCAATTTGTTTGAGTTTACGTTCCGCCCATGCAATACCTGATTCACCACCCCAAGCATCCCACATCAATCCCCCACATCCCTCCGAATATGGTACATCTTTATTTTGTTGATGCCTACGGAATGCCGCCATTCGTGCAATGGTTTCACGGGATATAGGTTCACGCTTTGCAAGTTGGTTTGCTCTTGCCTTACCTACTGGTGTTCCACAATCCCCCCATCCGTTTTTCTCTGCCCATTCTAATGCCTTTTTTGCGTTATTAGAGGCACTCTCGGGATAGTCGGTATATGATTCTGCCAATTGTACAGAACCCTCCCAATAATTGTAACATATTGCAGCGGCTTGGTCTTGTTCTTTGCCCTCACCAACTACTACGCCAATACAACGGGAAATAAATTCATCTTCCGATTCCCCTGCATTGGGTTTTACAAAATCATACTTTTTTTTTTGAGAGGAAAAACCCATCTCTTGTTCCTTTACTTCCTCCGTAACCATCTTACCACTTAAATCGGTAAATTCCAAAGGTTGTAATGTTTTGAAATACAATTCTAATGATACACCATTAGCGTTCAATATCTTTTCAACTCCCTCAATAATCAATCGTTGGAATGGGCGTATTACAATATTATCGAATAGTATTGATGCCTTTTCCAACTCTTCCGCATTATTGCCTAATCCTGTATTGTCTTTAATACCCAACAACATTGGTGATACAATGCGGTGTGCCAACATTATCTTTTGGGTGGATTCCCTTGATAAGAATTCGTACTGATTATGAGCATCGGATAATTGTACTGGTGTTATTTCGGTTGCCGTTTCTTTTGAATCGTTAAATGATATAATTGCCCTACCTGCATTGGAAGAACCACTCCATTTAGCGTTAATCTGTCCCTCAATTGCGTTCCTTACTTCCTCGGGTGGTTGCCCGTTGTTAAAATTAATCAACATTGATGGTGCTAATCCATTTTTTATGTTGTTAACGTGGTAATTTCCAATCTCACATTCTAAATCTGCCCATTGTGTACCACCTTGATAATCTACGGGACTGAAATAATACGATCCTGTGGAATATGGTTTAACCACTAATATACATTCGTTTTCATTTTCATCAAATCCAAATGCTGCAAATCGTTTTGGTTGTTGCCCTCTTTTTAATTTACTCCAATCAGCACAGAAATACCATCCCTCAATCTCGCCTTTATCGTTGCATCGTTCAGGGCGTAGCGTCTGTATTGGCCAATGGGATACTTTAACGTACTTTTTTCGGTCTTTGGATTTCACACAATGAAAAGCATACTGCCCCAACATCTTCAAATCCAATGTAACGGGTCTAATGCAATCAGGTTGGAATAGTTTTTTAAATTCTATATAGCCTTGTAAATGCCTATCACCTTTTACAACTTCCAATCCCTTACCATAAACCAAGTCCGAAATACCTTTAATACAGGCATTATTGGTTGGTGAACCATGGTATAAGTCAATTAGGTACTGATAGTAGTCGTTATCCTCTCCGTATTCAACCCAATGTTTATTCTTATGCTCTACAATCGCAGGTGCGGTGTAGGATGCAAATTGCATAAATGAGAAATTCTGTTTTATAAAGTTATCCATTCGGGGCTTATATTACTTGTTGTATCCCAGTTCTTAAATGTCTTATTGATGTTTGTGGATTCATCCGACCACGTTGCAAGATACTCCCACATTATTGCATCTTGGTAATATATTCTAATCAAACAATTATCCAAATTCTGTGCAACATCCGCAATGTTTGTCAGGGATGGTAAACCAACTGAAATTCGGCTTCCATTTCGTGTTACTGCATTAGTATCACTTACCATAGTTTTGGTATTCTTATGCCATACTTCCACCAATACATTGTTAGCCCCCTCAAACGAAACAAAGGGATAAAAGTTGATTGATGTAGTTGATAGATTAATAACCATCTAAATAATAAACGCAAAATTGATACTTCGTTGCATATAAAGAAAAACCCCCACCAATCGGTGAGGGTCTAACCATTCATTATGAAAACCTAATTGAGATTAAGCAGGTACGGTGATTACGCTTAATACCTCTGCGTAAGTTTCAGCATCTACGGGTGTAGGGGCTGCCTTTTCGCTACCTACAAAGGTAAGGGTATTTAATCGTGCATCACCCATCTGTGTTCCCCAAGATAGAGAACCACCAGTTGAATCACATCCCTCATCTTCACCCAATAACCAAAACTGATCGTTTCTATCCCAAAGGATAATTCTCCAACGACCTTGGTTCAATGTTTGGATTGTGTCCATATCCAAATCACCTGCATTAGGAGTAACGCCACTTGGTTTGAATGATAGAGTAAAGGTTTGTGTGTACATAGTGTTTCCGTTATCACGAGAAACGGTTGGGGCAACTTCCAAGGTTGATAAACCTTTCAATTCCCAAAACCAACCTGTAACATTTACAGGGGTAGGACTCGCACCATTGTTGATTGATGTTACCAATCCACTTGCATCTTTGGTTACTACGTTACTAAAAACATAGGGTACGAAAAATGCACCACGAATACCACCCACAAATTGTTTACATGGTTCGTATCTATTTGCTAATGTATTACAAGACATTTCTATTTTTATTTATTTGTGTTTAAAAAAAAGGGGAGGGGCTTGTGTTTCCCTCCCCCATTATTCATCTCTATTTCCTAATTAAATTAAGAAATATTTAATACAACTTGTTGTGTTGGGTTAGTAGCAATCAAACCACCAGTGAAACGCATGATGATACGCACGTTTTGGCTACCATCAATATCGCTCATGTCGATAAATTTCACTTCGTTGTAATCGCTCAATAAACCTGTACCAAAGTGCAAGTCGCTCTTCAATCCCAATACACAATCGGAATCGTTAAGGCCTGGACACATAGTAACAGGAATACCTTGGAAGTTCATTGGTTTCTCACCAACATAGAATTGGAAATTGTAATTACCTGCGGACAATGCGGCTTGGTAAGCTTTCATTGTTGTAGGGCCTACATAGAACTGATATCCCTCTTTACCATACAAAGCGGATGGAGATGCATCCAACATTGCTTGTAAACGAGCAACTACGTTAGCACCTGTGGTAACACCAGTGGCAGTTACGGTGATAGCAGAGTTATCCAACAAATAACCAACCATACCCTCATCAGCAGTACCATTATAAAACAAGGTAGTTTTCCAAATACCTAATTCAACGGCTTGTGCTACTTCAGCAGCAGTTTGTGCCAATGCGAACTCTTCAAAAGTTGCAGGTAATTTCTCAAATGCAGAGAATCCCGCCTGTGCAGCTTCCCAAGTAGTACGCAATTGGTTCTTACACAATTGTAAGTTAACCTGCTTTTCTACGGTGGTTAAAACGTATTCACCCAAAGTTACAGATGAAGAATCGGTAAAATCACAAGTTGCATCAGCAATCACGATGCTATTTTGATAATTACGGATAACCTCTTTGTAAGCCACATTAGGGTGTACGGTGATCAATTCTTTTGCCAAAGTATCACCCGACAAAAGGGCAGCCGCAATGTACTTATTTGCGAACAAACCTGCATAGGTGTTCGGGTTAATAGTTGGGCCGCTAAATGCAAATTTATTTCTCATTTTTATTTAGTGTGTTTTTAATGTTTTAAAATAATGAATCAAATACTCGGTCTTTAATAGATACCTCACGCTTTGCACCAATCTTGAATTTCAATTCGCTTTTGGCTTCGGCTTCAGGGCTAAATGTAGAATGAATGGCAGGGCTATCGGCTAATTGCTTTTTCAATTCTTCGTTCTCGGCAGATAACTTGATGTTTTCGGCTTTCAACGATTCGTTGCTTAATTCAATAGCAGATAAACGGGCTTCGATTTTAGAGAAATAAGATTCCTCCATTTCGGTTTTAGATTTCACAACCTTTTTAGGCATAGAATCTTTACCCATCATTCCTGTTTCTTCCTTTTCAATCATGTCTTTGGCTTCAACTTCCTCAACTACCTCTTCGGTAACTTCTTCTTTTTCAGTTGATACCTCAACAATTACACCTTTTTCATCGGTTTCGATTTTCATACCATCTTCAAGGATAAATTCACCTTGTGGTACTGGGATATTACCCTCTTCAGTTACAATGAATACAGGTTCGCCAATTGCGAAATTCTCGCTATCTAAAACCACTTCGCCATCCATTGTTTTCTTTTGAGCCATTTCCACTTCTATTGTGGCTTCGGCTTTACCCAAACCAAGTACATCAAGTACACGATTCAAGGTATCTTTTGCGTTGCTCATATCTGTAATACGATTAATTATGTTTGTGTTGTATTTTTAACTATACTTCTTAACTGCAAATTGAACGGCACTCATTCGGTCTTGCATTAAATTCAATGCATCCCATAATTTGTTGTAATCTGCATTTGAACGTGGTTGTACACCTAAATTTTCTAATGCACCGCCCATTTCATATCCAACCGCTTTGCCATCGTTGTACATTTTATCTGCTTCCTTAATTTTTGCAGCCGCCTTGTCAACAATAAACATCACCTTATTTAATTCCGATTGTAAATCCGATAATTCTTTTGCAATGCTTTCCGATTTTGCCGTAATTGTTTTTGCTTTATCTGCTAATGCTAATTCCACCTTAACAGGGTTTGTTGCTTCCATAAACTTATGGAATGATGTTTTTTTATTTTCCATCGATATAATCTTTTAAAATGTTTACTATTTCGTTTAACTTCATTTCATCCTCATCCACTGCACTCATTTGTGTTGGCACTGATTTATCGGCAAAGAATCCCTCAATTGAGAATCCCTTAACCTTGCCTGTTTTAACAAAATCATTCCACAATTCATCGTTTACAATCTTCATTGCAACGTACCATGTTCCCACTGGGTCATTGAATCCGTAAGCAACTGATTTATCGTTGACCTCATCCACCTTTAACCACGTTTCAACCACAATTGCACCATCAACACCAAACTGATGTTCTACGGTGGTTTTTGCTTGGTTGCCACGCATCATATATAATTGGGATGCTTTTTCAATGGTAGATTTTGAAAAGTAAACATAGAATTCTTCCTGCTTACCATTCATTTCCTGATTGCGGTAAATGGGTTTATTGGGAATCAATGCAGGGCCTAACAACACACGTTTTTCCGAATCCATTGTTTTGAACTCAAACTTTTGATTGTTAAGTGCAATAAAATTGGATTCAATCGCAGGTGATTCCACGATGGAGATTGCCTCAATGCCTGTGGCTAATTGTTGCTCATCCAATATGAGTTCGACGATTCTCATCACAATTGATTAAACACCCTTACGGGCATTATAACTATATTCCATTAATTTACTGGCTAACTTTTCGGTTTGTTTGAAATCGTCAGCCAAATCAACAAATGTCTTTACTGCTGCATCAACACCAAGTTCTTTTGCAGTTGTTTGTAAATCAACAGATTTTTTGTAATCCGCACGAATTTTATCAACCAATGGTTTCAAATCATCAAACATCAAAATCATTTTTGATTGAATTTGTGAAACTTTGGTATATAAGTCATCACTACTTTTTTTCAATTCATCAGCCAATGCCAATTCTACTTTGATAGCTTTTTTCTGTGCCATATATTTTAAACGATTTATTTTCCTAATGTTGCATTTTGTGAAATATGCCTATCCAATGATTGTTGTGATGTCATATCCTGACCAACGGCATACGCTTTAATCGGTTTACGCATAACGCCACCAAATGCCTGTGCTAATTGTGCATTGTTGCCTATTTGCCCACCAACAATTCCAACACTGGGGCCAAATGATGGTGTGGGTACAGATGCAGACGCATCACCGCCACCGCCACCACCAAATTCGGATGGAGGATCGGGTAATTTAGTCATTGTAATTTGTCGAACCTGTGCCAATCCCGATGCAATAACACCAGCGGCTATGATAGGGCCAAATGTTCCACCCTCTGCAATTGCCTTGGATGCACCTACATAAGTATTGATAATTGCTTGTCCAACTGCCAATGATTTGCCCCACTTTGATTCAGCACCAACCAAATCAATAACACCGCTTAACGCTTGGGATACGGATTCTAAACCTGCCATTTGGGATGCTCTTTTAGCCTTGGCAATTTCAGCTTCGCTCTTTACAACATAGGTTTGTAATCCTGTTTGTAGTGTCTTTTCTTTTGCAGTCGATTCGGCTAAAAAATTATTCTTTGCATTTAACGCATCCTGATATGCCGCAGTACCTTGGGTTAGTTGTGCTAATTGTGCATCAAATTCCTGTGTCCGTAAATCACGCAATTGTTGCACTTGTTCAATTTCTGTATTACGCAAATCCATTTCGGCTTGTTTTGCCGCAATCAATCTATCCGTTTCATTCTGTATTAAATCGGTTCTATCTAATATAGCTTGTTTTTCTGCCAATGCCGCTTCATATCCTGCCTCCATTTGTTCAATACTGGCTTCCCTACGGGATTTATCAATTTCCAATGCCTCACGTTTTAAGGATACCTCATTGGTAAGTGTTTCTGACATTAACCCTGCATACTTTGCCTCTACTCCCATTAACTCCTGTTGCAATGCCAATCGTTCATTTTGCAAATCAACATTGGTTTTATTGACTGCAATTTGTTGGTTTATTCCTGCAATACGGGCTTCGATGTTTTTCTTTTCCTCGGCTTCACCTTGCTTTAAAACATCCTGTAATTGTTTATTGGATGCAATACGTTCATCAATGGTTTTGGTTTCATCATCACGCAATTGACGTTGCTTTTCCGCCATTTGGTCGTATTTCTCAACAATACCCTGATACAATACCTGCAATCGTGCAACATCCTTTTCCGCTTGTACCACTGCGGCACTTTGATTAAATGCTTTTTTACCTGCATCGGCAACACGGGTTGCACCCTCTACCAATTTATCAAATGCCTTGGATGTTTTTTCAGTTACGTTGTCAACCCCTAACACCACTTTACCAACTGCATCGGTTGCAACTTGTGCGGCTTTTTTAAATTCACCCTCAAATAATAGAGATATTGCATTGCCAAGTCTTGGGATTAATTCCATCAACCCCTCAAATCGTGTTACAACATTCTCATACAATAATTTCCCAAAATCTTTTAATGCCTCTAATGGGTCATTGAATACTTTAGATAGAAAATCTCCTAATGGTTTAAATTCTTCCACCAATTGCCCAGCAACGGCACGAATTACAATCATTCCACGGGATAGGGCATCGGATACCTCTTGGTTTTCCATAATGGCATCAGTCAAGGAATCAAATGCCTTAACCGCTAAACCAACCCCAAAACCACCCTTTAACGTATCCCCTAATTTCTTAAAACTATTTGCCGCACGTTGTGTTACTTTACCGAATGCAGATAGTTTATCTTCGGTCTTATTTGCCGCATTGTTTGTATTCTCTAAATTCTTATTAAGTTTATTTAGTTGCCCATTTAATTCGGTTACATCCGCATTAAAGACATATTTTATTTCTTCCGCCATAACTTGATTTTACGTTTTGCCATCTCAAAAAATTGAGGGTACGATTGTACATATTTGTTTTTCCCTTTAGCAATTTCCACGGCATCGGATACCCCATACCACTTTTGAGAAATTGCCAATTGTATGATTAAATTTATCATTATTGTAGCTCTACTATTAAACGTACAGAATGAATTGTGATATCATGATTTTGATTATCTATGTTATAAAATCCAACTTGTACCTTTTGTTCTGCACCTAAATTTAACATCGTTGTAATGGTTTCACTTCCATTTACATGGTAGTTGGTTGTAAATGCCAATGTCTTAACCCCATCGACATAAATTGCAAAACCAATATGTTTCCCACCGCTATGTTCGTGAGATATAATTGCAGTTAACCTAAACTGCCCTCCATATTCATCATAAATCCAATTGTCTACCAATGAACACACCATTCGTTCCTGCCCCATTAGCTCATACCCTTCAAATCCAATCCATACAGGATCATCCCCCGTGGTTGCAGTTGCAACGGGTACATCATTGTAGGCAGTCATCACGGTACGCCTGAACCTATTAAATAATTGGTTGGTAATAATTTTCATACCTCCCACGTTTTGGTCATTGTAGGTTGTCTGTTGCGGAATACCAGTATAATTTAATACATCCCAAGGGCGTGAATTAGTCAACTGCCTACCTACAATACCATTGCCTATTAATGTTGCACCTTTGCTTGGGTCAGTTGTGCCATCAGTCCACTCCGCAGTATTGCCATCGGAATCCAATGTGATGGTAGTAACATCATTATAAGTTATAAATTCAATTACGGCACGTTCATTTAAAATATCATAATCAATTTTTTGTATCTTGTAATAGTTACCCGAAATATCTATGGTATCATTTAAGGACAAATTCAACCACTCACCCACAGGAATCACCGCATCCATTGTAACAATACGGGATTTTGTAGAGTAGTAACGTGATAGGTAATTTTCGTAATACAATTTAAACAAGGTATTCAACGCCATATCCCCTGCCAATACGTTTTCAAGGCCATACGCTAACGAATAACTTGATTTGGCTACTGGGCTATCTGAATAAGGTGAAACGATTGCTAAATTACTATATTGCGTTCCATTGAAATAATACGAATAGTTTACTGCGTTATACCCTGCATAGAAAAACATAGTTAATGGATGCTGAACAGGTTTATTATCCTTATCCAACATCACAGGAATTTGTAAGTCCGTTATGTTTACCACATTCCCAATATCATTAACCTCACGCATTACCGATGGTACGGATATGTTAAAAATGGTTTCTATGGTAAATTCCTCCCGTGCAAAATCAACCTGTGGGCTAAAATCTATCATCCCGAACTTTCGGTTGTACTTGGATATTATTTCCTGATTTGCTAAATCCAATCCCTCGGCATGGCTCATCATTATGGTTTTAGGAATATCCATTTTTTGATGGGATATTTCTTTTGTATCAATATAACGTGTCCAATCTTTTTCAACGCCACTTGCATACCAATCCTCAATATTATGAAGCTCAAAGGATGTATCACCTACGGGTATCAAAATGGAATTAGTCATCTGCATAAATGACCGCACAAAATCAACAACCTTGGTTGTAGGCATTACCCATTTTAAGTTAAGGGTTGTATTGGCAATGCCATAAGGGACTTCAATTATTTCAAACTTACACTCCCCTAATACACCACCAAATTCCCATCCAATTGCAATTGCTAATTTATCATTTTGGTTTAAATTAATAATATATTCTCTTGTATGTAAACCAGTTGTATTAATTGAATCCCCTACAATTGATGGGTTACCATTTATCGTTGGCGAAAATCGTAATGGGTTACCATACACACCACCTGAATTAATTGTATTGATATTCCACGTTAATCTTATTTTGTAATCCCCATTGTATGGTACTGTATATTCCCGTGTTGTTGTATTAAATAAGTTCAATGGGTCGCTTACTTCCGTATCGTATGGGAATTTGATAGAACCACGCCACGGATATGAACCACTTGGAATGGTTAGTGTTGTTCGTTTAACTTCAATTTGTGCCTCATCGTTATCATAGTTTTGGACAGGCCCTGCAACTCCCATTGGTGCAACATACCAGTCCTCAAATTCAGGTCTATCCAATAATGTACCACCCAACGTATAATTGATATTTGCAAAGCACAATTCCAACATTTTCTTGATTCGTATCAACGGGCGTAGGTCGTTTATCTGTACCCCACCAACATCGTTACGACCTATGTTGTTTACAATTTGAAATGATCGGGAATAAGTGAACCCAACGTGCCAATCTACAATCGGCCATATTACATCCCCATTTAAAAATGTCTGTTGCCAACTATTGGTAATATTGGTTGCATTTACTTGATGTTCTAATTCACTCCAATCAACATCAATCAACGTATCTTCACCAAATAAGGCAAAGGCGTTTTTGGCTTGTCCGTAAAATATAATATCGTATTGCCGTGCAAGTCCATTGGCATACTTCACTCCACTCAATTCAACACACCCAACAAACACTGGCAACCCGTGAATAAAAATTGTTGCATCTAATTTTAAGTATGCGTTCCAATTCCCTAATACAATATTTTCTTCAAAGTAGTTTGAAAATACCTCGTCATTGGTTGGTGAACTTGGGATGGTAAATTGTTGGGTAAAATCTGTCCGTGCCTGTGATAGGTCGCTTACATCCTTAACTTGCCGTGTTAACTTTACAACCTCATCTTGGAATAAATCAATTGGTTGACCTGCAATGGTCATTGAAAACCTTACATTCATTACCTTACAATTTTATTGATTAATGGTTGGTTGTATTCTATGGTTAACGTGTACTGAATCAATTTATCGTTAATTCGGGTTAATCGATTAAATGTTGAATCTACTATCCGTGCTGAATATGATATATTATCCTCATCAATCAATAGATTATCCGATGCGAATAATTGTTGTATTATATCGTTATAAGCTTCGGGAATGTAGTCGGTATTTACAATCATTGTTGTGGTTGCATTGGTTAAAAAATTCTGTGTTTGATGCACCCCGTATGTCCACGCATTAGCCATATTCTGTGTTAGGAATATTGGTTTTTGGTAGGTTTCCCTTTCGTAGTTGAATACCTTTTTTGATAGGGCGTTAAATACCATTGTATCATACACCCCATAATTATTGAGGTAATGGATGGTAACACTACCATATTTATTTTGACACTGGTAATCGATGTTATACACCTGTGTACCACCTGAATATGCAAACGTAATTGTGGTGTCCGATGCAACTCCTGCGGCTGCCAATAATTGCACAATATCAACTCCCTGTATATAATTGGATGATGATGTAACGGCAACTGGTGTTATTGATGTACTGCCAATGGTGATGGATGTAATTACATTGGCATCATACCACACATAATAACTTGGCGTTTGTGCAGTGATGTAAAATGTAGTTTTGTCTGTAAATACTCGTTGCGTTCCATAATCGGCATTAAATCCATCAAAGGTGTATGACCACCCATTGGTTGCCAATTTAATGTTGGAGGAAACGTAAGAACCTGAACCCGTTGCCCATACTCCTTTTGCCTTTACACCAAAATAACACGCTCCCCCCGTTACGTTTGGTTTGTAAGTGCCTACATCCAAAAAATCTTCGGTTAACGCTTGGTTAACTAACTTATGAATGTCAATCCACGCCCGATTATTTGCAAAACTATCGGCATCTCGTGTAATTGAATAATTTGGTGTTGCTGGAAACGATG
>OGWP01000010.1_pt1 | contig 17666 bp, 22 predicted proteins | sample 1576051 | NCBI WGS metagenome assembly OGWP01 (sample SAMN07581524, study PRJEB24739) | freshwater metagenome | reverse complement strand
AACGAAAATACATTCGGGTTCCCAGCGCGGCGGATGCCATCAGCGATATTTACTTAACCACCATAGAGAACCAGCACGTAAACGCTATGCAAATGCGCTATTTAGCCAGCGTTTTGCTAGAGCTAACTCAAACACGCCAGCAACTGATTAGAACGCATTCCCTGGCGGATTCCATTCGAGACTGGCTAGGGATTAGCACCATTGACAAGATGGCCAAGGTTCCCTTTACCTGCAATCCAATGGTGGCCAAAAATGACAAGGGAAACCGAGGGCTAAAACAGTTTTTACAACCTGCTCAAATTGAGGTTCCTATTGAGGAAATAGACACGGCCACGGAGAAAGAAACCCTTAGCAGTATCCTCGCTCACCTGGCTCAGGGCGCGGCGATCGTAAAAGAGTCGATGACTGTCCCCTTAGAAGACCCTGACAAGGTTCCGGCTGGCCGTTCTAAGTGGATGCAGAAAATTAAGGAAATGGCAGGACAAGGCGCAGCGCATGAAAAAGATATGGATCGTACCCTGGAAGAAATCGAAATGGGCTACATCGGATCGGCTAATGTCAGCGACCTAGAAAAGCCCTACGGCAAGCCCCTCAAAAACCGCCCCAAACTCAAACGCGCAACCTACAACCCAGATTAATATGGCTGATTTACTCCGCTCGGTCGCTATTCCCCTAGCCACGCGGTTAAGCACCGCTGAAGGGGACGAAGGCGTGAACTTTTTCCCGGCAACTCCTATTGACTACGACATTGACCTGCCCGAAATAGACGGGAACAAGGGTGATAGTGGTGGTTGGTTAAATTGGATTAAAAAAACGTTTCCGACGTTCTGGGAATGGACAGCCAAGCTGTTTGCATGGGGGACTGCTTTTTCCCCTTACGGGCTAATCACTGGGGGGACAGCGGCCTTATTTCGGTTGATCGCCGACAACATAGAACCCCTATATAACTTCGATTGGAACGTGAGCGATGCCGACCTTGATCAACAGTTAGTCAATTTTCAGCAAGTTGTTTTTAGCCAATTAGGGGCCACCTTGGGAGGACTGGCTGGCTTTATTACTTGCGGCGGTGGAGCGGCCGCTTTCAATTATGGCGTTGGGGCCTTGTTGAAGTTCAATGATGGGGCAGCGGTACGGATTTTAGAAGAGGTTGGAGAGGAGGCCCTGGACGAATTGAGGGGGGCGCTTTGGGCGCTAGGTAACACGGTTAAAAATTATGCCGTCAGATGGGTGGCCATTCAATTGTTTAAGAGCTTCCGGCGGGGCGTTCGGGCGCTGGTTCAAGACCCTAACAGCGAGTATTCCCGCTTACTCAAAAAAGTCTTTGGCGCAGATACCGTTAACACTTGGCGGCGATGGGGAGAGCGGGGACTAAAGCCCTGGTCGTTTGCTCGGGCTAAAGAAGAAGAATACGAAAAGATGAAAGATAAAAACTGGTCTAACTTCTGGGAGGAATACGACGAAGAATATCGGGAAGCTTGCAGAGAGGCGTTTTATGTTTCGGCAAACGTTTTAGACACAATGGCAATGGCCCGTTCTGTTGTCTTGGGGCGGCAAGAGGTCATAGAAGTTTTTCCAGACCGAGAAGACAAAGAAGAATACTACGTTGTCGGCGGCCCGTCAAACCTGCTAGAAAGCGCGATTACAACGACCCTCAGAACTCACCAAACCGTTGAGAATAAGGATGTTGGCGTTTTGCTGGGAGGGGAACCAGTCAGCAATTTAATCACAACGCCAGGCTTGCCCTATGCTCGAATTTTGTTCTCCGCACGACCAGACCGAAAATACAAAACCACCTACATAGACGTTCATAACCTGAACAAAGCCAAATGGGACGATTGGAGCCAAATTAAACTAGCGTGCGGAGGTTCTAATGGTTATATGTGGGGGGCGTACAGGGTTTCTGCGGTTTTCCCTGATAACAACCAAATGATTTGTTTTGCGGCAAGCGAAAAAGAGGGGGAAGACTTAATCGAGTCCTTAATGTTTTTAACACTTTCTGGAGATGAGCCAGAAAAAATTAACTGGACGGCTCGTCATGAAATCAGAAAGGGAAGCCGTCAGCGTTACCCGTCTACTTACAAAACTCCCCGTCGTCAGTATCCCTACGAAATGACCATTGTAAACCCGCAAAAAGTTCTCAACGAAGAAAACGGCCGAGCTAATCGTTCTGGAATCTATGAAAACGGAACAGCAGTTATCCCCTTGTACACGGACACCAAGCCGGACAATTTTGCCGAGACTATCGCGGATCTATTTAGAGTCCCTGGCCCCAACGATTAATAATATTGGGCGTTGTTTAAAATAAACTTGCGTACTTCCATTAATTTGTTGTAGGCCTCATCCCTGGAACATTGCAGTTCCTCGGTTAGCCTGCGGATCAAGTCTGCCCTCGGCTTGTAAATGTACTTATTTCCAAAACGCCATTTTCCCCGTCTCATACATCTTTTGGTTCTTGGGGACAGCTTTTCAAGCAATTCTAAAATTTCTGTAAATTCCACAAGGCTTTTAAGTTCTCAGTACATCGCGGCGCTATGCGCCAATAGTACCTACACTGACGTTATTTGTCAATAGCTGGAAAATGCGGCCTTACAATTTGAATAACTTCTCAATTAAGGAGAACAAACACCATGGCAATTTACCTAAGAGGCAAGCCGCGCGATGTTCAACGTTGCGTTCGTGTTACCTCATTAATCTATTACGCATTCAACACTGTTGACCTAACCGACGGAACTGGGGTCGTTGAAGCCGACCTGATAGCCGTCGGACACAAAACCCTGTCTCAAACCCCTAACGGTGCTACTGCTGTCTTTGGAATGGCCGCCCCAAAAGCGGCTAAGTTTCGGAAAAAAATAGGAACTGTGCCGGTCTTAGGAACCCGGTCTAGCTGTACCACTTATGGCAACGGGTCTTCCAAAACGGGAATTGATGCCGCCAAGGCAAGAGGGTGGACGTTATCTAAGCCTGTGCGCTATGCCAACCCCCGTAGCACCATTAAGAGTGTTACGGTTGGCGTTACCCTTAGCACCGGAATCATTTATTTACAGCCCGTGCCTCGGCAAGACATCGCTAATACAGAGTGGGTTACGGCTTTGGGGCTAAAACTGCCTGCCACGATGACCGATGCTGATCGGAAAAAGGCGATCCGAGGAACGACAGAAATGGCTCCTGCCCGGGTCACTAAGTATCTAGAAAACGGATCAACCGTCACCTTGCCTTGTTCCCATGACAAGCTGGATACAGCGGCTGATTTAGGATTCTTTCCTAGTAATTCTGCTGGGATTGTAGTTGATCAAAGCGAAGCCTAGTGACCTATGAGTAATGAGTTACTCATGCTTCCAGACCATCCTGACTTTAATGCTGTTTTAGCCTTGAATCCTCCCCCTGGGCTACAGGAACAGGACGGATTAGGACGAGTTGCAGTCATTGGCGCGGATGGAATGCCGAGGGGAATAAGCGGCAAATCAGAGTTAGACGACTATTTATTTGGCGGGGAATGGGAACTTGTTACGTCGTTTGACCCCGACGAGGAAGAAGAGGACGACGAGGGAGAATGGTAGCCGTTGATTACGCTGGAACGTGGGAATACAAGGGGACAATTGCCCCGTTGATTAGCGTGGGAAACAGTTATCGCTGGTCGCGCTTTCCATTCTCAACGACAGCGGCAAACGGAACGATTCGCCTAACCTATTACGGGGAGATTGCTAAAATTCTGACCTACGGATTTATCCGAAATATCTTTGATGTTGGCGAATTAGTGGCCGGCCCTTGGAAGCGGATATATCCAAGTGAAGAAAAGCAAATTTTAGTTTTGCCAATTCCCGAAGAAATCCTGATCAATTCCTCTGCTATTCCACGTTATTTTGAAGTCACCAAGCGATATAAATGGCCTTACCGCTCCCGCCTGGGGAAACTACAAGACGATGCCTGGAGCGTTGCCTTGGAGGTTTTAGAAGAGCCGGCGCTTCCCGCTGAAGTGTACGACCAACTCAACTCGGCCCCTCAAAAGGTCATATCAATTGGGCAATCTGGAAATATTGTCATTGTTCTTGAAGGAGACAACCAATGAAACCTACTGATCTATGGGCGAATTATTCGCTAGAAACTGTTGATACTGTTCAAGGAATTTTTATTCCTTTAACCGATTTACCTGGATTAACGTCCGCAGAGGCCAACGCTACCACGGGGAACGGTGGCGAAGTGATTCGGCAATTATTGTTTGCCGCTCATGAAGGTTATGCTTCGTTGCCAACCCCTCCGACAAAAACGACGATTCAAGTCACCATCACCAACGATACAGGGCTAAGGAAGGTTCAAAACTTTCTCGCGTCCTTCTCTGTCGTGGTTCCTGAAACGGCCTATCAAATGGAAAACGAGCCAGCGTAATTTCCCGGCCCTCTTCGGAGGGCTTTAACTTTCTATGTTTTGCGTTTTTTATTCTGGATCTGTTTCTGCCGCTCCTGGCAATGGCGTAGTTTCTGGCGTGTTTATTCCCCGTGCTGACCTGCCGGGGGTGGCGGCCGGGGAGTTTGCGGCGGGCGAATCTACTATCACCAAGGAAGGGAAAGCGGTCTATGGGCTGGTTAATGCGATTTATAGCGGGCTTTCTGCACTTACCACCGTGACCGGGATGACCATTAGCAAGGGCAATCCTTCGGGGACAGGCATTAATCGCTTTACTGAAGCAGTCACGCTAGTTTTTCAATGGTTAGCCGATTTTTCAACGCGGAACCTTGACCCTATTCCCCTAAACAACGCATCGACCGGCAAGGTCAGCTTGGCAGATGTTTTCCCCACGGCCACGATCTTGATGGCAGAAGAGGAGATTCCAGGGGAAGGGTTACTGATTCCCGATACTGTAGCGGCAACCTATGGCGGCGATGTTCCCGGCAACCTAAGCGCTGATGCCCGTGATTGGATCTACGCTTTATTCCTGGCAATGGTAGCTGAATCTACTCTTAGAACTGCCACGGCTCAATCTGCAATCACGACTAGAAGCAACCTGTTAACCTTGCGCGTCGCTGGATTGTCAATCCCAGCTAATTACTATGGCGCGATTCCTGTTGCTGGGTTGTCCGAAGCGCAATTACCCCATGTGCGAGTTTTTACGGACACCTTGACCCTGGAATACGAACTTGAAACCAACCCTGAAACCCAAACTGTAGAAATTCGTGTTGCTACCTCTTAAGTTGACCATGAATGACGAAATGAACCGCCAAACGCCCCACCGGGCCAACGACATTTGGATCAGCGTCACGATGATGGCCACTCTCTTGAGCATTTCCGTCGGGGTCATCTCTGTTAACCGTGCCTTAACTGATTCTGCCGTCTCGCAAGAGGCCCGGTTTATTCGTCTTGAGGAAACCGTTAAAAGCTTGCGGGAGGATTTAAACGAATACAAGCAAATGCAGTCAAAAGGAGGGAAAAATGGTTATTCAAACGGCGACCCTAATAAGTGACTTGCCGGTCGATACCTTAAAACAACTCCAAACTGGTTTAAAGGCCCTGGGTTATCCGGTCGGGCCGATTGATGGGATGTTTGGCCCACGCACCCGATCGGCCTGGGCCGAGTTCAAAGCCGATAACCACCGCTCAGAACCTGAATGGATTGGGCCAGACTCTTGGGCCTTGCTTCAAGAGGAAGTCTTGGCTATTTCTACCCCAGGGAAGACCCACGATTTCACAACCAAGGACGGCACTGTTGACGCAATCATCTATGAATGTCGCCAACAAAAGATTGGGTCAGCCAATCAGATAGCCTACGTTTTAGCCACTACGGAATGGGAAACCGCTAGGACGTTTAAGCCGGTCAAAGAGGCCTACTGGCTGAGCGAAGATTGGCGGAGGAAACACCTCCGTTATTACCCCTACTATGGGCGGGGGCTTACCCAAATAACCTGGCTCCGCAATTACTTAAAATACGAGCGAATCTTGGGTATCCCTTTGGTCAAAAATCCCGACCTGGCCCTTGAGCCAAACGTCGCCTTATTTATCATGGTTCACGGTTTCAAGACCGGGAGCTTCACCGGACGGAAGATCACCGATTACATCAATGGCGATAAGGCTGATTTTTACCAGGCCCGACGTTGTATCAATGGACTGGACAAGGCCAGCGAGATTGCAGAACTTGCTAAGAACTGGAGGAAAAAGCTGTGAGTCAGTGGATTGACTTTCCTACGCTGACCATGATCGCGGCCGTCTGCATTGCCGTCCCCAGTATTTATACCGATAACCAGGCCGGGTTAGGGTTCGCTGGTGGCCTGACCACTGCGGCCGGAACGGCCTACCAGTACCAGCAAAAACGAGATGATTTTGAGGACGGCCCTGGGCTTTAGGTCAGTTTTAGGTCAATTTAGGTCTAGGTCAATTTTTTATCTCTGACCACCGATAGGCAGAGATGCTGTAACCCTTACCATGCCTAGCGTTTGGAGATGCCAGGAGGCGGACTTGAACCGCCGACACGAGGATTTTCAGGACTCGTGCCTACTTTTATAAAAGGCTTAATTTATAAGGCTTTGCGCGTAGGCCAAAATTTGAGGATTATTTTTAGGTCAGTTTTAGGTCAGTTTCCCTCTAGCATAGAGCAGTGGACACAACGACCTAAATCATGCGTGACATCACTCCAATTAATAACAATGGATTGCTTAGACTCCGCTTCTCGGTCAAGGGCCAGCGCTACTCGTTTAACCCGGTTCCCGGCGGCCGCTACGATGACCCCGACGATTTCAAGGCGGCCCAGGCCGTGGCCCTGGCCATCATGGGAGATGTAAGGACGGGGAACTTTGACCCGACGTTGGCAAAGTATGGGGGGAATTTGAAGGTGATTCAATCTGGGCTAGATGCCAGTCAGAAACGACTTAAGGAACTAAGGGCCAAACAGTCTCACCAAGACCTTAAGGAGCTTTGGGATAAGTACCGGGAATTTAAGCGCCCCCAGCTGGCCCCGACAACGCTAAGGATTGACTTTGGGCGGCGGATGAACTTTCTAAACTCATTGCCAACGACCAAATTGGCGGAGGCCGTGGCCATCAGGGATTGGATTGTGGCCAATAAACCACCGCATCAGGCCAAAAAGATTTTGACCCAGCTAAGCGCGTGCTGTGACTGGGCCGTAGAGTCCGATCTGATTGAGCTAAACCCGTTTGCTGGGGCCGTGCGACGGATTAAGACCGTGACCGACGATGATGCAGAAATAAATCCGTTCACAACGGAGGAACGCGACCGCATTATTAACGGTTTCGAGGCGAATCGTTATTATGCCCACTACGCGCCCCTGGTGAAGTTTTTGTTTTTCACGGGATGCCGACCGTCAGAGGCTCTAGGACTTGAATGGCGGGATGTTCGCGGTCAGAAATTAACCTTTCGGCGTTCCTATGCTGAGGGAACCCTAAAGGGAGGGTTAAAAAACCAGAAGCAACGGACGATCACCCTGAGCGAGAAAGCCCAGGCAGTCCTAGAAGGCTTGCCCAGGCAGTCAGAGATTATTTTCCCGGCCCCAGAGGGCGGCCGCATTGACTGGCACAATTTCGCCAATCGGGCCTGGCGGGCCGTGTTGGAAAGCCTGCCAGAGATTGAGTACCGCAACCCCAAGCAAACTCGGCATACGTTCATTACAGAGCAGATTTTAGGGGGGCAGAACCCTAGCGACGTTGCCAAGTATTGCGGCAATAAATCGGTGACAATCTACCGCCGATACCTGGGGGGGAACCGGGATTTTAGGCCCGGTTAGACTCACTAGGCGAACAGGTTAGGGGGGTTAGACGGACGGCGGAAATCAGCCAATTTTGAGTATTTCTTTTTCCATTTTTTGAGGGACTCGGCGTATTTGTCTAAATTGGGTTTTCTGTGGGGCGTGTTTTCATGCTCTGCAAAATGCTCGCGAGGCAAGAAAAAGTCACAAGAGGCGCAGTAATAGAGATTTGGCTTGTTTTCTACTTGGTCGCCATGAGCGTACCAGCGGTTTTGGGGGACGGGTTTATTCATAGAGAGAAATTAGGTGGCGTTCAACGTGGTCTAAAGAATCGAAGGTCAGTATCGGCCCATCCCGTAGGGTATCCCGTAGGAACCAGCCATAATCCCCACGATGGAGGGAATAGCCCAAGGGCTTCAGGATTTTACGAAGCTGTGAGACTGTCATTTTCCCTCCTTAATTTGGTGAAGCAGAATAGATGGCGCGGAGCTTGTAAACGAGATTTATTTTTTGGCTCTCGCTTAAATCAACCCAGGCCGAACCGCCAAATTCAGCCTTTACAAAATCCCGCAATTGCTCGGAAGTCCATCCCAGAGCGACTTTCTCGAAGTTGACCATGTGAACAAGAATCTCATCATCGGAGTAAATCAGCCCTGGCGTTTTTTTTCCGTTGCCGTTTTTTTCTGCGGAATAGCTGAGATCCCTGTTTTTTGCTTCACTTGCTTCACCGCTAGTCATAGAGCGGGTTTCAGCTTCACTGCTTGCTTCATTAGCTTCACTTTTTGCTTCACTCCCCTCTGGTGAAGCAGAAGAGAGAGAAGTGAAGCAGAGTGAACCAGACGGTGAAGCAGGAATGCTTGCTGTGTAAGGAAGTGAAGCAGGTGAAGCAGAATTTGGGGTATTGAATGAAACGCCAGAGAAAAACCACCGGCCTTTGTTTTCCGGGTCTTGGGTTTCCCGTTCCCGTTCGATTTTGGGGAATAGGAGCTTGAAGCGCTTGTAAACCTGGTTAGGGCCGGTGACGTTGGCATCCCATTTGTTGGCCTGGTCGTTCCAGATGTTTTTCTGCTTGCCGTTGTCCAGTTCCAAAACTTCCAACGTGCCGTTGTCGATATACCAATGGCGCAGGGCCTCCCAAAGGTCATGGACATAGACCCGACCGCCCGCATCTTGAGTAAGGCCGGTTTCCCTGACGAATTGCCAGAGGTGGGTGCTTTCCTCTTGGATGTCATCAAGGGAGGCTTTCAGGCTGTCATAGTCGATGCCTTCCTTGCAGAAGTTGACCAGCTCCACCAGTAGCCGATTGAGGAAGGCAGGACAGACTTGCTCGGACATAAACACCGGGTCATCGTGGAAGCGCGGATCGGCTTGCAGTTCTCCCTTAACCGGATCGGGATTGTTCTTGAAGGTTTTGTTGAAGTCATAGATGGCGAATCGGCTCAGAATGGAGTCTAGTCCACTTGAGATGCGCGGAATCTTGTTCACGTTGAACAGGTGAATAGCCTGGGGAGTGAAGGGCCGGGGCTGTTTGTTTTTTTCCTCGATTTTGATGCCTCCCCTTTCCCCCGTAACGCAGACATTGAGGGAGTCTAGACCGTCTAGACTGGTTCCCTTGTTGTTTTCGGATGACCAATTGACCAAAGCGTGTTTCAGCGGGGCCAAGTAAAACTTCCTGCCATCGTCATAGGCTTTGAAGTCGCTAAGCTCAACGCTGACCATGCTGTCACCAAAAATTAGGCTTACTGCTTCCCTCAAGGAGTCTTTCCCGTTGGAGCCGGCCCCTCGCAGAATCCCGGCTCTGACTCCCCGTGAGTAGAGCTTTCTGACCGTGGGAAGGTCAAGGGCGGCGGCGATGGTTCGCAGTAGCGCAGTTCTGGGGGCAGGGTCAAGACAAGCCAGCAAGCGATCACAATGCTCAGGGTCTGCGTCGGGATTGTAATTGACATCGGAGCAGTAGAGATAAACATTCTCTGGGCTATGGGGTAGCAGTTCCCAGGATGGCTTTCTGCCTTCCCAGGAAATTTTTAGAACGCCATTGGCCAGGTTTAAGCCTGGGGGATTGACTCGGTTAGGCGATACGGCAAAGCTAATCAGCGCCCATTCCCAGATGCTGTTAACGCTCCTGGGGGTGGTGTAGGGGTAGGTATTCTTTTTTAAGTTCCCATTCCAGACGGCGTAACCTTGCGCCCATTCTCTGATTCGCAACTTCTCCAATTCTGGATAAAGCTGTTCGTAGAACTTGCCATTAAATTTGTAAAGCACCCCATCCAACGCCGCATAGTGGCCCCCATGGTTGTAGAGGTCACGGAGCGCTTTTTCGGTATAGGTGACACCAGGGTCTGACTCCTCGGATGTCTCGGCCTGGGGTGAGCTTAATGGTCGGCTAGTCTCTACCTGATACTTCACCCCGTTTTCCTTGGCCCATTTCCGGCGACAGTTCTCGATAGCATCTGGGGGTAGCGGTGGCTCAATGCGTGGAGCGCTTTTGGCTGATTGCCATACCGATTGCCATTCCCTTTCTGTCCAGTCCGTCGGGTCGCACCGTCGGCAGTAGTCCAGAAACAGACTTTCCGCAGAGTCAGAATAGGGAATTGAATTTCTTTGTAGCCATTCCTCTGTGGCCAATAAATCCTTAGCCAGTCCGAAGCCCTGGACGTTCCTTCCACCGGACTTGGCCCCGTCTTTGATAAGGTCGCGTTGCTTATGGGGTAAACATCGCTCTAAGGGAATGGGGGGGATATGGCCATTGGTGATGGGCTTGCTGGGTTCTAGCTTCGGTGGTTCTGCCTGTTGTAGTGCGGCCTCAATATCCGCCTGGCTGTATTTGTAGCCAGTCACATTGATTAACTGGCACTGAACCGGCTCAGCATTGGCCTTAACGTGCCATGACCCGGCGACCCGTAGCACTCTGCTAGGGTTTTTTAGCGTTCGGTCAGCGTCCAGGACGTTCAATAAATTGGCTTGCAAAATACGCCAATCTTCAGATGCCATTGGTGTTTCTAATACCCAATAGCAATGAATGCTCTTTCTAGTTCTGACTTGAAACGTCGGCTCTAAAAAGTGTTTGGTTTTCCAGAGGGTTTTTTGCTCTTCTAAAGAACGGTCGTCCCATTCAGCAAAAAAAGCGCGGCAATTAGCAACTTCTTCATCTGTATCGCCGCCACCATTAACAACAAAGTACAAACCCCGAACCATATCGCCCTGTATGATTTCCAGGGGTTTTAACTTGTCTCTGGATAGCTTACGTTTAGTAGTATTGCCTTTATAGCCACTGCCTGGAATTAGACGATAGAAAATTGATTCTGTTCTGTCATAACCGAGTAAATCAAGCTGTTTTTCGTGTTGGTCTACGTCTATTTTCATGTTAGAATTTAGCTGTGTGGATGTTGGAAAAAGCGAGTAAAGACTTAACTGCCTAGTCAAGTCAGAAAAGAGAGAGAAGCTAAGGTTCTCCCTCTTTTTTTGTTATTTGTACTCGCGGAACTTTTTAAGCATTTCCTCGCGGCGCTTTTTGATTTCATCTTGGGTCTGTTCCCAGCGCTGACTAGGGGGTTCTCCCCAAGGGCCACGGAATGGATGATTTTTGGGTGGGGGCGGTTGTTTGTTGTTCATGGGGCCTCCACAAAAGAGAGGTCGTCAAACGAATCTCGATGGGCATAGACCGCGACAGGGGGGCTACATGAAAAAACTTGAATAGGCCGCCGATAACCTCCCAAGGCCCACAAAACGCGGCGGTCTGCATCGCCTTCTACGCATTGCCAACGCTGGCCCGCGTAGTAAACAAGGTCGCCAAACACCAAGGCCGAGACGGGCTTGATCATGGCTGGCCCTCCAAGTCTTCGCACAACAGCCAGAGCGCCAGCTTTATTTCCTGCATCTCCTCGGATATTTTGTGCAATCGTGATGCGATGGACTGAAGCTTTTCTATGTCGTTTTTCCGTTGCGGGTCTTTGCAATTAGTGGTCACGCCGCACCCCCTGACCGACCTGTAAGGGGCAACGATTCAACGGGCCGAATCTGAGGGGGCCGCCATGCAGAAAAAGCTCCGGTGATGGCCCGGGCCTGGCCGGCGGAAAATATTTTGGTTTGACAGAAATCTCGGACGGTATCCTGTAGCGCCAACTGGGCCCTTCCACTAGCAAAGGGAGTTTCTGATCGTTTTAGCCCTCGGTAGGACTCGGAACAGGCCTTATCGAATTCGTCGGCCGCGGCGGCCAACTGTAGTATTGCAACTTCTAATTTGGTCATGGCTGTGGAATAACCCCCCGGTGAAGGGGGGACAAGGAAGGAACAGTAATCAATCGCCGCAGTGACCCGGCCCTTTTGCTTATTCCAAGTCAAGCCTTAGAATAGGGGTGAAGGGACTTAGAAATAAGTCTCACTTTTTGCTAGAGAGTCAGGGCGGGTGAAAGCCTAGGAAACTTGCCCCGCCTTGGTTCTCTCTACTTCCCGCTTTTAACAAGAAGATGGAGGTTGTGCTTTAAAAGCACAGCTTATTTTAGAATGAAAGAGAATCAAGGGTCAACAGAAAAAAGAAGAGTAATGCTAAAAGAAGTGAGAGAGCGCCAAGGGCTAAGTCAGCAGGAGCTGGCAAAACGGATAGGCATTGAGCGGGCCAGATATTCAGACTTGGAGCGTGGGAAGATTTCCAAGTGGCTGATAGCGGCCATCCGCTTAAACAAGTTCTTAGCAGAAGCGGGATACTCTTTGGATGATCTCATACTCTACCTCCCAGACCCTGAAGACCGGCCCAAGGCCGCAGAGGCCGCCGGCCGTTACACTGCCAAGGGATTCGCTAACAGTGCCAAGACAGATTCATAATAGCTATCACGATCCATTGCTTCATTAGCGGCCGCGTTGATTAGTGTACGCAATTCTCCGGCCTGTAACTTGAATTGATCAAACCATGCCAAGGCATGACTAGCCTTGTTCGCTATAGATTCGCTTGTCTCTTTATCGATGCTGTTATTAGCTTGCTCTAGCGCGGCCTTGTTCCTGGCTACAGTGCCAAAAATGCGACGATCCTTTTTAAGCCTTGCTTTTGTGTACGCTATGACCTTGGCCTGTTCAATAGCGTTAGTTTGAATGCTGGTATCGGCCCCAAACAATGAGACTTGCTCGATTGTCTCTTGTTGAGCCGCGTTGATTAGCTCACAATATTCTGCTAGTTCCTTGCCGCTAAGCTTGTCTAGTACTGGCATTATTTCGGCCTGTAGGTCTGGCCCTAGCGCGTTCCCAATAATGGCCCCATCTTCAATACTGAGCAAGCCAGCGACGACGCGATCAAACAGGAAGCTTTCCAGCTTGGACAGGGCTAGGCCGTCCTTGACCGTTGATTGTGTCATGGGAAGCTTTCCAGATTGCTTTATTTGAGATTCAGTAAGATCAGAGTCCTTAAAAAATTTGGCCGCATCGATAGCGTTACCCTTGCCTTCTGCAATATTGACTAATGCTCCTATGGCCCTTGCTTGCTTGTCATTGTCCGATTGAATGAACTTGCAAGGGAGCTCCTTAACGCCTAGAGACAAGGCCTTGCTATAACGATTGTGGCCATTGATAACATAAGTTTTCCCATCAATAGGATCTAGCCATACCAGTAAGATGCCTTCTAAGTTTTCATCCCAGGCCTTAACGCCTAGCAGGCTATTGGTAGACCCATGGCTATCGTAAGTAATTAGCTTGTATTGAAAACGCTTAGGGTCAACGCTTAGGTCTGCCAAGGGAATCAGCTTAGACAGTCTATCGGAATACTGTCCATCTATCGGCAAGCTAGGCTGATTGCCTTGTTCTAGTGCCTTACAGTAATCAACGGCCGCATCCTTATATTGTTCTGGTAACCTGACTGCTACTGTAGGGCCGGCCCATTTCGCCCTGAAGTTAGGGTTCCCGCGCCGAGGGCTAACGGGCCGTTCTAGCCTGGCTTCCTGACTAAGCGCAAAGTAGTTTTGTTGATTAAACAGTGACGTTTGCATAGCGATCTATAACTCAGATAACTATAGTGTACGCTATTGTGCAAGATTGTGCAAGATTGTGCTATAGTGAGACTAGTTAAACCACTAACGCCTAGGATGCTTGCTATGACTACTGTTCAACTAGATTTGTTTGGAAACGCTGTCCTTGACTCTGGTTGCTATTGCAATCCTGAACAGCGGAAACAGCTAGGACTATTTTCTGCTAAGGATGAATTGGCCATGGCTAACGCTAAGCCTAAGCAAAAAAGTCTAGATGAAATTATGGATCGCCTAACGGCCGCGCTAATCGGCAAAAAATTTATGACCGAGCAAGGGCTAAGTTTTGCGGCCGGCCTAACGCCTAGCGAGACGGCCGCGGGACTAACGTCCTTGAAATTAGCGGGCCGCGTAGTCATTACAGTTCACAGAAAACGAGTAGATGAGGAACTAATTTCCCTAGCCTAGGAACTGATTAGCTCTCTTTAAAGCCTTGAATAAAGACTATGGCACAATAGTGTACGCTATTGTGCTTTATTGTGCCATAATCAAAATAACCACTAACTTATTGATTCTATGAAAACTAAACCCGTTCGCTATCCTGTAGAACAAATCCCGGCCTTAGATCGCGCTAGTCAATTAATTAGCAAGGGCATCCTCCCCCAGTCAGATCTACTTGGATTCCTAGACCGCATTGAGCGAAATTATCAGGCTTTGCAAAGCTTTCCCCTTTACTCAGAATCAGCCCTGATCGCGGCGCAAGTAGCAGAAATAAAGTCACTAGGAGATCGTCTAGGGCTTTCCATTAACGTCTCTTGCGATGGCATAGCGCGGACTTCCCTTACTGGAGACATTGAGGGAAGCTTCCCGACGCGGGAGCTTATTGCTTTGTTGCGGGAATCAGACACACTTCAAGAGGTTCAGTCAAAGATTAGCCCGCTAGTCCTAAGCTAGAGGCGTACACCGGGAAGCTTCTTCGCACTGGTGTCAGATGAGTTATTACTTGGCCCCTGCTTCGGTAGGGGTTTTGCTTAGAATAGTGGCGTACTTTCTCCCTCTGCAATGCTGTGTAAGGCCTCCCTGCTGTTTTCGATGCCGGGAGGTCTTTTGCTATATATAAGGAGTCCTTTCGCACAGAAGGGCGCGTTGTATAAAGACATCCTTGGCCCCTACTGGTTAGGGGTTTTTGTTTCCCTCAAGCCTGTGGAAAACCTGTGGAAAAGGGCGATAATTGGAGCAGTTTAGGGGTTTGACTATGACTGTTCTGCTCTCCAAAACCGACCGGGTTTATCTGGGAATTGACACCATTGAGCGCTCTATCGTTTATGCCCTGCTGGCACTGCGCCAAGTCAACGCCGACGGGGCCAATAAAGAGGCCGTGCAAGTAACGCTCTCGGCCAACGCGGCCACCGACTCGATCACCGCCACGCTTTCCGGCCAGGCCAAGCTGTTTTACAACTCCCCCACTGCTCTGACTGGGGGATTTAATTTGCTGGAGGCCATCACCCCCTATGGAGCAGAAACCCCTGACCTGTTCCAAGACTTCGACCCCAGCGTAGGGCTAGAAGAGGAGATTCCAGAGGAGCCGGCCACGGTGGAGACCCTGGAGCAATTTCTACTCTGGTGTGCGCTGATTCTCTCGGCCAGCACGCACCCCCTGAGCCTCAGCTACGTCAAGTTTTCGGTCTTCGAGAGTGCCGATCCGCCAAACCTTTCTATTGCGTTCTCTCTGCCTCTGGACTATGGAAAGTTCCTGCTGACGGGCAATTGGATCGAGAGTGTGCAGAAGGTTTTTGATTTCCATATCACCGACCCCGACCAACTGCTTAGCCCGTTCACCATCCCCCCATCGCAACAATTTTGGGGTGACCCGGTCGATGACCTGACGGCTTTATCGGCTTTAACCGGGCAAGCGGTGGGGAATACCCGCTGGGTTCACAGTGAGGAGGCTTTCTATTCCCTGCTGGCAGAATTGCCCGTCGGCGAATCCCTAGACGGTGTGATCTACGTTGCCGGCGAGGCTGATACGGTTTGGCGATTGGGGAAAGGGCCTAAGGGGGACACCGGCCCGACTGGCCCCCAAGGAGCTACTGGCCCTCAAGGCCCCCAAGGGATTCAAGGGGAAACTGGCCCTGCTGGCCCAACTGGCCCGACTGGAGCAACTGGCCCCCAAGGCCCTGCTGGCTTACCTGGCGCGGGCATTGACTGGAAAGGAGCGTGGAATAGTGCCACGGCCTACCTAGAAAACGATGGGGTCAGCTATAACGGCTCTGCCTATATCGCCAATGCGGCCAACACCAACAAAACCCCTGGCACTGATCCAGAGTGGGATTTATGGGTGGCAAAAGGCGAAACCGGCCCGACTGGCCCTCAAGGCCCTGCTGGCCCTGCTGGCCCGACTGGAGCAACTGGCCCTCAAGGCCCTGCGGGAACATCCCCAGCATTAAACCCTGGGATTTTCCCCCATATTGCGACCCCCTCGGCTCCAAGTGCGGGCAATACTGCCTTATACGCAAAGCCTGATGGATTGCTCTATTACCGTCCGGCTGGTGGTAGCGAAACAGTTGTCGGCTCTGGTTCTGGTGGACGAGAAGTTTTAACAGGAAACAGAACGTATTACGTCCGCACTGATGGGAGTGACAGTAACAATGGGCTTGCTAATACTGCTGGTGGGGCGTTTTTGACGATTCAGAAGGCTGTCGATACTGCGGCTTTGTTAGATATTAACGGTAAAACTTTAACAATTCAAATAGCAGATGGGACATATACGACCCCAGTAATTTTAAGGGATATTCTCGGATACCATTCAAATAGTTGCCTTATCTTAAAAGGAAATACTTCTACTCCTGCAAATGTAATTTTATCGGTTACGTCCAACAATGCAATTTCAGCAAATGCGATAAATAGTATTTGGAATATCAGAGACTTAGAGGTGCGTACAACCACTGGGGGGAGTGGTATCAGGATGGACTCCGCCAAGGTTATATTTGAGAATTTGAGATTTGGAGCTTGCGCCATCGCTCACTTGGTTTTGTCTGGTGATTCTGGTTGTTGGGTAACTGGCAACTATAGCATTACTGGGGGAAGCCTTTATCATATTTATAATGATGGGGCATCTTATTTTGAATTAGCTTCGAAAACAATAACATTGTCTGGGAATCCGGCTCTCTCTTACAGCTTTATAAGAACCTCATCTGGAGCAATATCAAATGTTCCGGGCAATACTTTTTCCGGATTAGCAACCGGGAAAAGGTATGACGTTTTACTGAATGGTGCGATAGATACTGGAGGAGGAGGAGCCAATTATTTCCCTGGCTCTATTTCTGGAACAACCACAACAGGAGGACAATACGCATAATGACAACTTGGACACAACAACTAACCGCACAACCGGGCGACTTTACACCAATTCTCTCCACAATCACCCAAGGGGATGGTGAATGTCTTCAAGCTATTTACGACCAATTAGATAACCACGCAACCCTTACCGGGAATACGTTATCCGATTATGTCTTACGGGGTATTTGTGTTGCAATTGAACAGGATGGGGTGGTGGTCAATACCCCGTCTATTGCAACTTTAAAGGCAGTGGGAATAGTCTTAACAACTGACAATGTTCACATTGGGCTAACACCTCTTGGTTACGGTTTTATGCAGGCCATGACCAATGCCAACTAGCCTCCCTCTCTATCTCTTCGACCCCGACCAAACCCACGACCTCCTCTGGGCCGAGCGGATTGCGGGCAATATTGCCACGCTTCTATCTAATGCGTTCCAAAACCATGGGCCTTTTAATGGCGGTTCTCTACCGGTGGTGCTGGTTGACCGTTACATTCCTGGTGGTGACAGCATCCCCTGGGCCAGTGAATGGACGACGACCTATTTCGAGTTCCTCAAGCCTTTGAGCCGTACCCATCTGCTCACTGATGGCGAAATCAATGGCTCGGCCTATGGCTTCACCCCGGAATACCAGGCCAATCTCCCCCAATCCCTAAACCTAGGGGCCAGCTGGCCAGAGAAAGTCAAGGTCA
>OGWP01000009.1_pt1 | contig 17768 bp, 32 predicted proteins | sample 1576051 | NCBI WGS metagenome assembly OGWP01 (sample SAMN07581524, study PRJEB24739) | freshwater metagenome | reverse complement strand
GTTTCCCAGTCACGATAAAGCTTCTAAAATGTGCGGCGAGTCGCTAAAGACATGCTCATATAAAGCTCCATCACCATCAATCAAAAATGTACCTGCAGCAAAATAGACTACACCGACTACTGCTGTATCACCATTTGCTGCCATTTCTTCGGTGATTTTTTCTGCAACAATGTCTCCTTCATACACTTCAACTCCATTACGGTCTATCATACCAGTATATTGCAGGACAGTAAAATTTTCTGGAAATAAAAACTGTGGTAGTTTATTCCATGTAAATGGGCCGATAATACCTTCGGTATCATTCTTGTCATAAATTTTGAATTTTAGTTCTCTCATATTATTTTAGGAGTTCAGGGGTTTCAAAGATATTGCCGATGACCTCGTATCTATGAGTTGCACCAGTCATATTTTCAATATCATCATACCTCTTGTGATCATAAGACCAGCAAAAGCTTGGAAAAATGAAAATTATTTCACCAACAAAATCACCATCTTCGATGAGCTTTGAACTGTAAACATTTTTGCGTTCTTCAACAGAAACTACATGACATCTGCTGTACTTAACAATATCACCTTCGTAAATTTCAACATTGTTTCTATCTTTCAGTCCAGTGTATTGCTGGATAACATAACGAGAATCTTTTACAATCTTCCCACCCTGCATGTAATAATCAGGAGCAGGTGATGCAGTGTATTTGTCGCCATGGTCACCATCAATTGCACCAACATAATCAATTAGCTTGCCTGTGAAGGGGCAAATGCTCCAATTGCTGAAACAGTGCAAGGAGCTACTGTTCTCAAGCCAAGTTTTGTTTTGTTTGTCCCAAATGCGGAATTTTAGTTCTCTCATATTATTCTGAATCATCAAAGTTTATGTATGACCGAATTCGTGTATTCAGCCCATCTTTATAATAATTCCCGTCGCTGCATTTAAATAAATACTCAGCATCAATGTCAGGAATTTTATCAAATTGGCCGCTATAGACATCGTAATAGCATTGTACATTGCTTCTCCGATAAATTTAGTGCAAATGTGCTTTACACGACGATTAGTATCATCAATACCTGCAGGATCATCACTAATCCATTCCTTATGGGTAATCTCTGACCCATTAGGCTGCACAAAAGTGATGCTTGCTACAGTCTTATCATCATTCAATTCAAATACACCTTTAATGGTGCAGTCATTAACAATACCCACAGATGGGGTTGTACGTGTTTGATCTGCAGTAATCTCTTTACCGTCAGAAGTCTTTTTACTACCGTATGCCATATTACCAGTTTACTTGCTCAGTTGTTGATTTAGGTTGATTAGTATCATCTACAAGGACAAAGCCAGGCTTAGTTGCACGCTTAGGTAAATCAAGCTGCTTGATAATAGCCTTGCAATTAGCTGCTGAAATATCGAATTGTTCAGAAAGTTCTTTTACAGTCTTACCTTCTTTGCGAGCTGCAATAAATGCACTCATTGAAACTTGTGTTTGTGCCATGGTTTTAAGCATTGATTGTTACTTCCCCTTCTTCATTGATAGACACACCAGGGGCATTGGTTACATCTACCATCTCTTCTACAGTATACAGACCAAGGATCTTGTCTGGTGCAATACGCTGAGCACCTAGAGCAAGACATCTTGCGTACATCATATGTTTCAATTTGTTACCCTAAAGGCTTTTTATCCTCTAGCTCTTATAGTTTCCTATAAGTTCAGCATATATCATCATTGAATAGGTAAGTTCGTCTTTTACCTTTTCTTATTCTACTAATTGTTGTAGGTCCTACTCCAAACAATTTGGCTATATCTTTAGAAGTCATATCAGTTTTAAATAATTCTATTAATTTAGGAAAATCTTTCTCCTTTATTTTAGAATTATAACGCTCGTCTTTAATAGGAATTCTAGTTAATCCTGTATTTATAGCGTGTCTGATATTATCTTTTTGAGAGACTACTTCTAAATTCTCTAACCTATTATCTGTTTTTATACCATTTATATGATTAGCAACTAATTTTTTAGTAGTTTTTATTCCTAAGAATGCTTCTACTACAAGAGAATGGACTCTTTTTGTGTAAGGAATATTGTTCTTACGTAGCATTACTGTTACATATCCATTTCTTACATCCATTCCTGTTCTTCTAATTGCTTCTTTTTTAAATCCCTTTTTAGGTAAAGATTTAACTCTACCTAAATTAGAAACTTCATACAAACTTTCATAACCTACAACTGGTTTCCAAACCTCTTCTATGCATAGTATATTTTCCATACTGCAAAGATAATAGAATATATTCAATGTTGGGCACTCGTGGACAGATTATTGTTTAGTCTACTCACTGTCTATGCGTTGAACCTTCTACTTACTAATTGACTTTCAGTAGCTTGGCTGCTGATTGGCATATCATCTTTGACTTAGCTTTCCAGCAATTCACCCAATTTTAAATGCCCAAACTATTCAGGCATTTTAACCCAGTTGTCCTTTGTAGTCCATCCTGCACGGACTGCATCAGACCAGTTAAAAGAACATCTGTCTGTTACTTTACCACGATAAAACTCAATCGTAGTTACAAAGTCAGACTTACCATCACCTTTGTCTACTTTTTCAAAGTCCTGAATGGTCTTGTATTGAATGCCATTGGCCCACAACAATGCACCCAAACCTTTAGAACTAAGAGCAAGACGACCTTGGATGGAATATACTTGATGAAAAGCCTGCATAGGCTTCATCCCTAAATCCTTACCGAATTGTGCAATAGCAAATGCCTGCTGAATTGTCTTGACATTTGCAGGCAGTACTTTAGAATCTATCAGCATCTGCAGTTGCTCCATCTCATTGCGAGGAACAACCAGTCCGTCATTTTGATACTTTGCTACTTCTTCAGACATTTTCTTCAAATGGAATTACTTGTTGATTACCTTCTTGAGCTGCTACAATTGCATCATACACATCTTTCTTCTTCTTTGTGTACTCAGAAAGAGTATACGTAGCATCATAGTCAAGAATAAGTCTTGAAGCAATATACCTCAGAGCTTCCTCAAAAGTATTTGTTTTGACTAATGATTTGTTGTGCTCATCAAGAACCTTAAGTCCTTGAAAGTCTTCTACAATGCTGTACTTGCCCAGCGACTTGTCTTTAATAGTTACCATATTTATTTGTTTAGTTTGTATGAAACTCTAAGATGTATCAAATAGCCTATCAAGTCATCAAGACTATCTTCTGTAACGTCACTAATTCCTACTTGCTTTATCCTGTTCAGCTTATCATTTATCCTAGCCATCAATCCTAGCTTTGGGTCTACATCAAAGAGAGGAGGAGCAGCATACAATGAGTTGTTATAGGCAGTGTTCTTTTGTAACAGTAACTCTTTTATCCTATCACACTCATCAATGATAAGTGAATTGACTTGCTCAGTGGTTATTTTCATCACCAAATTGTTTTGCTACATCATCCTCTGACAGAGTAGTTAGCTCTGCAAGGAAATAACTAAGAGATTGCAAATCTGTAGAGTAAGCTAAAGCCAAGCCTTGCTCTTCAGGTATGCTGTTTACATTCATCAGGACTACGTAGGTCTTCTCATTGTCTTTGAGTGATGTAAGGAATAAAGCTTTATCAGCTGTACCTTCATACTTCAAAGCTTTAAGTACTTGAGCTTTGGTAAACTCATCACAAGAATTGATAAAGTCCAATATACTATCCATCTTCTGAGTAATGAACACTGGTTTTGCAGGTTCAAAACTAGATTCAGAAAATGTAGTAGTTACATTATTATCAAACTCTTCTTTGATAATATCTACATTAGTCTTGAAATCCAGCAGATGTTTCTTATAATCTGCTAGGTCCTTTCTTAACTTTTCAAGAGCTTCTGTAATTTCACTCTCAGTAAATTCAGGCAATTCCTTACTTGGCTGACTTGTTGATTCCTGCGATTGCTTTGTAGTGTCTTTCTTCCATTTGATCCGCTGGAAGAAGTTCTTTAAAGAAGTTAGAAGCCCCATTAAAGTATAAGTCTATATTTATAAATCCTGAACCATTACGATTGAGTATTACATTGAACTCTCTGTAATTGTCTCCCAGTTTATCTATATCATAGCCCTCATAGTTCTCAATCTTGTATCTATGAGGAGCAAATAAACCAAGCATTACATTTACATCACGCTGTGTAAGCTTACAATCGGCCAGACCGTCAGGACTTGGTCTGAGCTTCGCTACAATACTATCACCTCTGAATGTGAATTGCTGTTTCTCTTGGTCAGCTGCTTGCTGCTGAATGGCTACAGGAATATATCTCCATCTGTCCCTCATAGCAAGACAATACTTACTACTGAAGTTAAAGATGGTAGTCCATAAGTCCTGACCTTTCTCTGTATGCAGCAGACTCAAGTGATCTACAACTACTATCACATACTCATTAGGATCATGAGCTCTGTATTCCGTAATAGCAAGATTGGCTTTCTCCCTAGTGTCAGGATTATCACTTATCAGTGCTTCTACAGGAATAATCTCACCATGCTTGTTGTAATGATCACCATTCTTATAAGCATAGTCCCTCATGTACTTATAGATACCGAAAGGATTTTTTACATTGTCAATGATCTTTACCATTGACTCGAACTTATCCATCTCAGCATCATAAGTATCAAGCAGTCCCTCTATCTCATCTTCAAGAATATAATTCTCAAAACGTGATTTAAGCTTCTCTGGTGATATTACAATGTTATGGTCTTTGTACAGCAAGTAGCTATAGAACTGGCTAAGCTTCTCCTCTTTGCTAACCTCTAACGAGAAATAGAATATCTTAAGCTTGATGTCCGTATGTCTCTTTGTTACAAACTCATAAGGATTGTATACAAATAAGAAGTCTGCAAGTTTAGTCTTACCTACCTTGCTATTTGCTGTAACTAAATAATATTTCTCCTGTTCTATACCAGGAATTACTTGACCAAGCTTTGGAAGCAGTTCAAAAGGAATGCAGGTATAACCTCCACTCAATCTTATCTGCTTGTTCTTCTTGATCTCTTGCTTTACTTTCTGGAATATACTCATAGTCTCCTCTCCCCTGACTTTACAATATGTGCAGTTTTATTGTCAAACTCCTCACACAAAGCAGCAAGCTTAGAACCATTGTCTTTCTGAATCAAGTAATCAGCTTGAGTCATATAGACAAAACCTTTCTGCCGCATCTGGTCTATGTAAAGTTTTGTAGCATTTAGTATTGTAGTTTTGGAGAATTCAGGATAAGTTCTTAAGAACCATTCCATCTTCTTTATTACACCTTGCTTGTCACCCCTGATAGGAGTTCCATTACCTGACTTTATCCCTTTAGGGAATAAGTTACGGTATTCTTCTGCAAAGGATGTAAAGCTATCTGTTCTTTCAAACAGTGCTAGGCCATCTCCAGTAAGGGAATAAGGATAACTAGATTCAGAATGTGGGTTTTCTCTCAGATAACCTGAATGTGACAATACGAAGTATGTCTCATCAGGTATACAGCACAATACATCTTTAGGATTCTTGTTTTGATATATGCAATACAGGATTACATACTCACTAGGACTTAGGTCCTTATCCTCAAGAAGTTCAAGGTCAATATTAATATTCATCCTCTAAGAATCTAGTGTACATTTTAAGTTTTTTGTTCGCCTTTTTCAATTCTTTCTGAGTCAGTTTACCACCCTGACAAAGGGGGCAAGGCACAGGGAGCTTACCATCTCTAGTAAGCTCCTTTGCGCCAAAACAATATAAACAGATCTCAGAAGATTGGTGGTTCTTCATCACTAGACTTTGTATTCCAGAGTCTTACTCTTTTCACTCTAACTGTAAATTCCCTATACCTTTGGCTAAATTGTTTAACCTCATAATACAGGTAATAACCGTCATGCATGTGCTTGATTATATTCACACTATGTGATTTACATAGTATGTATATGAGCATAAAGATAGTGAATAATTCAAACATATCCAAGATTTTTGTACATAAGGAATCTGTCAGTAGCTTCCATTTTACTTATAATCTCAAACTGCTTGAGCTTCAGTTTCTTTGCTCTTTTCAGTTTCTTGGATAATTGCTCTGTATTTTTGGATACAGTCGTCCGTGGAATGGCAGTGGATCTCTTCATAGTTATTGATATTCTCCATAGCTTTTTTATACCATTTGACTTCCTGAGTTCCAGCAGTAACATAGATGAATATATTACCTACACTATCTGTAACTCTCTGTCTGCCAATGGCTTGAATCATATCAAGCTCTTTTGAATAGTAAGACATCAAGATGGTATTATCCAAGTCCTTCAAGTTAGCGCCCTGCTTAAGCATTTTAAATGATGCGATTGTTTTAATCTTACCTGCATCAAAATCATGTCTAAGCTTAGCATTCTCTTTGTCTGAGTTCTTGTTACTTATCACATTAGTAGTGACACATAACAGAGTGTCAATGCTATTACCAAAGACTAGGCTTTTACCTTTGATTGCTGCTAGTAGTTTATTTACAGATTCTATCTTAGAAGCCATAGTATAAAGTACTTTAGCACGAGCTGCAGATGTATTCCTAATCTTAAAGGTTTTAGCTGGACCATCAGGTAAGAACAATGCTCTTCTGAACTCAGCATCCCAATAATCATAAGCTGCTTTCTCAGTAGTCAAGAAAGGTTTGGCCTTACTACCAGCAACTACAGTCTTATTATTATAATCCAAATGATGGTTTATAATAAAGATCCTGAGCTTTTTAGTAGTACCGTCCTGTACAGCTTGGTTGAGATTATACTTGAAGCATACTGGAGCTATAGTATCTACCCAATACCCTTTACTTACCTCATTACCATCTGCGTCCAGGTATTTAGTGCTTCTATCTACCGTAGCAGATAATCCGAGTATGTGCTTATACGTATTATTCGTATAGAATTGTACGTATTGCGGTGTAAGAGATGAGTGTATTTCATCTGCACATACTAAATCCCATTCTGTATCTTTCAGCTTGTATGCTGACTGATAGCACATGAATGTCAACTCATGTTCTTTTCTCAAGTCATACTTGAATAGCTTCTTGAAAAACTTAATGTCTTTCTTCAAGTCTATCTCACGCTGGCTTGTTTCTGCTAAGAATAGGATTTTAGAACCTTTAGGTAACAAGCGAGTTGTCTTGATAAAACAGAATGTCTTACCAATACCAGTACTCAAGTTAAGAGTACCTTTTTTACCCGCTTGTTCCCAGGTTTCTACCGCAGCATTTTGGATACTATCCCTCTTGCTGTCTAACATAATTATAAGTAGCTTGTTCTGTTGTTAATTGTTTCTTGTGCTGATTCTAGATTGCCTAAGATTGTATCAAGCATGAATTGATTAGGTGCGTTAAGAATGTGGTTTACATTCAGCTCATAAGCTGAGTTATTCTCAAGCATGCTACGCAGGTTATTTACTTGCTCTTCGTAATGCGTAAATAAGATGTCAGAGAAGTCAAGATTCTCATCTTGCAGGATATTATTCTCTTCATCTACTTCTAGCACTGCAACAGGAGTAAATGCACAGGTACGTAGTTTACCATTCTCACCACGAGGTACAGCCAATACGTCCATAGGATTTACTGCTACAAGGATTGCTGTATCACCAAAGCCTGAATAATCATAAGCTTTACTTGCTACGTGCAAACCTTTAGAACAGCTTACCTGATTGGATTGATTACCTTGATGACGGTGAATCCTAGCCTCTACACCAATGCGATAATCCATAGTATGAGTATGGGCATCTGTGAATTGTTCTTGCATAAGGTTAGGCAAGTCAAGATAGAGCTGCTCAAGAGTACCTTTGTATGTATAAGTATAGTCATCACCCACTATATCTGATACACTATCCATATGTACAAGTTGAAGCATACCGTCTTTCTCATACACATAATAAGACTTTGGACTCTTCTTCCAGTTAGCTTTTACTTTGACATAGTTGCTTGATACAAATCCTACAAGACCTTTGTTCTCAGCATTCTTAGAAACTACTCTACGATAAGCCAGGAACATACCTTGATTGGTAATCTGCATTTCATGATGTTGTAAGAATCTGAACAGATCCTCACGACTCTCTGCATTAGGATTAAGACTGCACCACATCCAGAACCTGTCAATAGCTTGAAACTCTTCAGTTTCTTCAAAGTCAAGGTCACTGGTAGAATCAAGATAATTCTGATAGGCTTCTACATAAGCCAGAGCCAACTCTTCTGGCACGCTCAAAACAATTCCTTGTCTGTACAAAGCATTATCTGTAACACTAAATAAGTGAGGCATATCTTTAGTCATAGTAAAGATATTCTCAACAATGTGTTTCTTCTGTACAAACTTTTTCTCCTCTGCACATAGTTCAGGTACCAGCATGTTTTTCACAGCTTCCACATCATTGGCCCTGACAAAAGCATAAACTTCTTTAAACTGTTCATCAGTACATTGAGCACTGATAACTTGACCATCATCTGTAATCACAGTTACAGTTGAGTCGATTTTAAGGATTTTCATATAGGTTGAGTTTAGTGAGATTTAAGATAAATGGAATTTTGTTCTTTTTTCTATATACAAATATACGTTTTGTTGAGTCTTGATCTTGCAGCTCTTTATGAATATATTCTTTACCCACTCTTGCATCCCAATCACTAACAAGGGTCACCAGCCTACGTGTTCCTCTGCTACAACTTACACATATTGATTTTTCAGATATACTTATCGCATACCCAGGAATAAAAACAGAATTACAATTTACTAATATTACATCACCTGGTACAATCTCATTACCAAAGAAATCTTCAGAATAAACTGTATTCTTTGGTTTATAATTCTCCAGTATTTTCTTCAATTGTTCCGTCATTTTGATAATATTTTAGATCTAGTTTACACTTTTTTGCTTTAGCTACAAACCTTGCAAATTCAGCAGGCTTTTTCTCATAACTGTTAGTACCATATTTACTTGAAGGCTCAATCAAAGTGATAAAATCATATTTATTTATCTTTTCTAATTGACTAATCAAAGTTTCTATGTTAGAATCATAAGCATTATTTTCACTAGCTGTAGTAAGCATCTTTTCTGCAAATTGATCACGCTCCTCAGCATTCCATGACTTTCTAAAGAATGGTATGCGCTCATCAATAGTAGCGTTTAATTCACCAGCTTGTTTTACTATTTCATGGCTAGGAGTATGTAGCTGTTTTAGCAATTCTCTACATTCATACAATCGTTTGTATTTACTACCATAGAATTGAGTGAACTTCAGCAGACTTGCGTAATACCTGAATAGCTTAGTTTTACCTTTCAGAAACTCGTCTATATGGATATAAGAAGGAACAAGAGCTAAGTACTTATGATTTGCTTTAGCAGTTATCATTACCTTGACTTTAGGATGTGCTAACCGTGTAAAGAAATATAAATAGCCTAGAGTAGTCTTGTCATCCTTAGTACCATAAATTGTGAAATGTTTCTGTGAAGGAAGCTTAGCTATAAGAATATCAGCATTCCTGAATATAGGAGCAGCATAAGTCCAAGTACCTCTATTCTCAGGAAACTCTACAAGTATTTTACCTGCGTTTTTACGAAGGCTCTTTGCATCATTAGTTTGTACCTTGTTCTGCTTCTGTGCAAGTAACCATTCCTTTGTAGGTGGATGATCCTCGTATATTACAGAATTTTCTGTGACATACTTATCTTGCCATGCTTGGAATGTCTTGATAGTCTCACGCCATTGCTTTTTAGGTACTTTACTAAGTGAAAGTAATTCATAATAGTTAAGTAATCCACGAGCATCCTTGTTAGGATATAACCTGACATACCTTGTTTTACGTATTACATACCATGAGTCTTGCTTAAACTTGTTTGCTATGAATTTATTGTGCTTAGGATCAAGAAGTGTTTTAGCAAATAAATACTTAACACTATTGTTTAAGGCTTTCTTAAGATCAGGAATAGCTCTTGAATAGTTTGAGTCTGACTTTCTACCATTTCTAATATGCTGCGTAACAGCATAACCAAAGAACAGATCACCGACTGAGCTAGCTTTAAGCTCAATAGGCAAGTCTTTGATTTTAGGGTATACTTTATTAGTATGAGGATTTATAAGACTGTTGATGTTTATACGTCTGCTATCCACTGTAACTATAGGAAACTTAAGAGCATATACAAAGTCTTCTAAATCTTCATACTCATGACTTTGGTTTTCATAAAGCATGAGAAGTTCATTACGAAATTCTACAAGCTTAGCCTCTATGTTATCTAAAGTCTGTTTGTTGTACAAGATAGACTCTCTGTTAGGAGTAATAGCTATTTCACCTATATTAAAGTTAATAGCTATGCCCGTACATTCGTGTGATACATTCTGAAGTTTAAAGTCATTCTTAATAGTAGTCCAGTCAATGGGATAAGATACAGGACCAATCTTAAGACGTAGATTCCTTGATTCTATGCTAGAATAAGTAAATGTATTTGCTTTTACAATCTTGAATTTCTCATTTATATTTTCTGAATCAATATTAAAGTATACATTTTCAAAGAATGCAAGCTGTTGTTTGGTCTTAGTTATAAAGTCTAGTTTATCAGACCATGACTTGATGTTAATTCTTATTGTAGTACCATTAGGTAAGTCAGTGAGTTTAGTCACAAGCAAATCAATCTGTGGAACACCTTCAGATTTATGCATGAGATACTCATACTGCATACCATCAACACGAGTAGAAATGAATACCTCATTGGTATAACTCAGGCCAGAGAATTTACCTAAGCCCATCATACCTATGGCTTCATTGTTTGTCCTTTTAGTGGATTTACCGAACTTACGGTATACCTCATTGATTCTTTGTGGTGACAAACCAGGACCTAAGTCTGTCACATACCAATAACTGCCTGTATCAGCAGATGTCTGAATACCTACCTCAATAGGTTTACTTCTATTACCAGCCTCTACATTAGCATCCCATGCATTAGAGCTATACTCACGAATGAGTGAGCCAATAGGATCAGAATATAGATTAGTAGATAAGATTTGTAAAATCCAACTAAGATCTTCCGCATCAATCTCTGCTTTATGGGATTCAAAATTACCATACAGCTGGACTTCTTTTAGTGCGGAATGTAATATATCCTCTTTCATAGTTTAGAATATATACCTGATTTTATTCCAAGGTATGATTTCATTGTGCAATTGTTTGAATTGATAGATAAAACCTGCTTTTAGATTATGCTCATATCTTATGTTCTCCCCTCCATACTGAGAAATCTTACCCTCTTGTATCTTGGGATTCCATAGTAACTCTTCGCCTGGTAGATTGTGTGCTACATTATATGCATGCTTGTGCTTGTTATGAGTTAAGAATATCACCTCAGCTTTTACTATGTGCTTATTAGTGACATGTTCCTCTACAAGTTCAAACAGTTGTTTGTACTGTGCAATCCAATCAGGCTGTACTATTACAGGACTGAAGTTTATGTGTACATCATATCCTGCTTCAATGAATTTGTCAATAGCCTTAATCCTATCTATGATTTTACTGGTATTTGGCTCCAGTTTATCTGAATAGTCTTGAGGCATCAAGCTGAATCTAATCCTGATTTTACTCTCAGCATTATAGCTAAGTAGCAAAGGGTTTACATACTTTGTAGCAAATGAACCCATAGCAATAGGATGATACTTGAAGAAATCAAATATCTGTTCCCATTTGTGGAACTTTGCATGGAGCGCAAAGTCCTCATTGCATGATATGTCATAAGTTACATATTTCTCATGAGTTTGATTAGGCTTATCTACTACAGCAAACCATGCATGAGAGTCAATTTCTGTAAGTATATTCTCAGGATTTGTAGATATATCCAAGCCTTCGGGCTTATGCCTCTTCATGTAACAATACGTACAATTATAGAGACAACCATGCCCGAAGCTTGGAGAAATAAAGTCAGTACTGCGCCCACTCTCACGTATTGTGAATGTCTTGCGTCTTACTTCTTTCAACATGCATTAAGATCTAAAATATAATTCACCTACTGCAAAGTATCTATCTCTATCAGTATTCTCTACAATAGTAACCATAGAACCTTCTGTCAATCCTTTAATATAATACTGTGCATGAGGATCCGTAGATTCTTTTAATACATTAAGAATATTATTATTATCAATCTTTGTAACTCCAGTCATAGGAGTATGAGTAAATGCAATTCTTACCATAGGATAAGAACTACTTAATAATTGCCTATAATAACCTGTTGGAGGTTTTATCATTTGGTCCATGCGTCTGATATAGTTATATCTGATAATACTGGGATTGTTTTAATGATTTCTGCACCTGCTTCTTGCATGATGCTTTGTTGAATCTTAGACCATTCTTCTGCAAAGTCTTCTTGTACTTCACAGTCAATCTGGTCATGAACAGTCATTACAAGGTAGACTTTATCATGCAGTAAGTTTGTTTTAATGTACTTACGTATGAGATATAATGCACGTTTAGTCATTTGAGCACCTGAGCCTTGAATAGGAGTATTCATACTGGCACGCTCAATCTCACCTACTACTTTAAAGTCTTCCTTATCTCGTATATCTTGCCATTTAGGAAAGTGTCGTACAATAGAATAAGGTTTAAATGATCTGATAAACCCATTCCTCATACCATACTTTCTGCATCTTTCAAGATACTTGTTGAGCTTTTCTGTTGCTCTGAAATAATCCTTGATAATCTTGTCTGCATCTTTTACCTCAATACTAAGAGTATCAGATAGCTTGAATTTAGACATACCATAGATTAGTCCGAAGTTTACAGTTTTAGCTGCATCACGATAAGATTTACCTCTAAGAAAGTCTGGTTTGTCCCTGACTTGATCTAATGATACTTTGAATACCATAGATGCTACCTCAGAATGTAAGTCTTTACCATTGTTAAATGCATCAAGCCACAGTGGTTCCTGACTACCTTCTGCACATAGTCTGAGCTCCTGACCTGCAAAGTCACAGCTTACCATCTTGAATCCTGGCCTTGCTATAAAGCAATTCCTATACTCTACCTTGGCTGGTATATTCTGCATGTTTGGAGCCCTTTCTTCAGGAGAGCCTGAAGTAACACGGCTGGTATCTGCAATTTGCCAGAATGAAGTATGGATTCTATGTGTGTATGGATTAACATATTTCAGAAAATCCTCACCATAGGTAGTTACAAGCTTTTGTTGCTTCTTGTAATCTATGAACTGCTTTACAAGGGGATATTTGTACTGGTATTTAGTGAGGAATCTTTCTGAAGTACTTTCTAGATTAAGCCCCAATGCTTTAAATACCCTGTCTACCTGACTGGGGCTTGACCAAAGAATGTTAATATCCCTCTCATGTTGTTCACCATCTTCAAATCCTGCGAACATGTTCATTTGAACCTTTTGCTTGACAAATCTTTCAAGCTTGGGTTCTTGTCTTACAAGTTCATCAAGTTTATCAGTATAGTCCTTCTCGTTGAATTTAGCCTTGTTAGCCAAGTTTAGCCACATTTCTTGGCTAAATCCCATACCATTGTACTCTATGTCAGCTAAAGCTAAACATGCGTCAAACTCATTCTGTACCCATCCAGCTATGTCTTTCTCTGCAATCTTAACTAATTGCTTAGTCTTGATTTCAGTAAGACATGTCACATCACCTACACCATAGGTAATCTGTTGTTCTGTGAATGGTTCTCCTTCAAGGTAAGAAAACTGTCCACGTACAGATTTATTAAGTTTGATATTGCAGTATTTCTCTGCAAGATGTGCCAGTCCTAAAGACCTTACCTCATATCCATTAGTAAGACATGCTTCTGCAAGCATAGTATCATAAATATTGTCCAGCTCAATGCCGTAGAATTTAAGATACTTGTAGTCAAACTTAAGATTCTGGCCTACTACCAGAATAGATTCAAGATAAGGTTTTAAGAAAGAGATGCCTGTAGTACGTACATCAATGACATATGTAATGTCCTGCCAATTGAGCTGAAGCATCAACATCTTATTATGATGGTTGAACTGACCTTCAGTCTCTGAGTCAAGATTAATCTCTGTAAGAGTCTTGACCCACTCTTCGCATTGTTCTACTGTAGCTAATTCATAGAGATTCGTCTGAATCAGACTTGGATTCCCTATAAAATAGATCATCTGCTTTATTTGATGCTTTTTGTTTAAGATATTTCAGGACAGTATTGAAAGACTTTGCACGGTATACCTCATTCTTGGTAATTTCTCCGTTAAAGTATTTCTCTTTGTCCTCACGCTTAAATGCGTTCCATTCCTTAGCATAAGAGTTGTAATGGAACAAGTAATCATACAGGATGTTAGCCATGATTTTTGGTAGTTTTAACCTTATTGTCCCAAAAATAGTCACATTCTGGGACAATCTGGCCATCTTTTTCTACGTGCTTCAATGGACTCTTTCCAAAGTATGCCTGTCTGTGTGGATTAGGTGCTACAGTGTACCTATGACAATCATATTTCATAGGACAGTCATGGTCTGAGCATTTAGTAAGGTCTGCCATTACTCTTTAGTCTTATTTAAAAAGTCTAGTATGGCTTTATCAATAGCTGTGAGTGTGTCCAATTCATCCTGGTGTCTCTTGACTACCTCTTTGATTTGGTTCATATCATTACTACTCAAAGCAAGCATAAGCTCTGTCAGACCTGTCTTACGTATTTCATTTGCTTTTTCTTGATTAGCTGCTAATAGCATGTCTGCAGTTTGATTTAGTTTATCATAACTTACGACTTTGAAGAATCTGTGTAATGCGCTCATTTTGTAAGATAGACTATATGGTTCTTTTGTTTGTCTATAAATAGTAGCTTTCCTCCCTTCAATCTGCCCATCACGTATCTTCTACCTAAAGACTTAAGAATCTTTATTGTTATACGCCATTTCAGGCTTCTTTCAGGGATTACTACTACCATAGCTAATTCTTTAAAACTACCTCTGTAATTCTAGAGGGATATATTGCAATGATCTGGTCTATACCATTATACATGATAATGTTATTTTCTGTTATAGTAAGCCTAGTTGCTTGAATACTAGTCTCATATATATCGTCATTAGCGAATATACGAATTAAATATGTTTTAGTCTTACCTGTAGCTGAATCTTTTACAGCCTTTTCAAAGTCCTTCCTTTGTGCAGATTTAATACCCATTTCCTCGTTTTTTATCTACATCCACCTCTACAGGTGTTTTTACAGGACAATAGCTACCTAATAATCCCTTGCGGTTAGTAAAGTATACACAGGTGTCTGCTTCATATCTCTTGTCAGTATAGTATATTACCCAGCCTGGATCAGCTGAATGAATACTATCTACAAAATACCAGTGAAACTTCTCAGGTGTTGTCCAGTCGTATGTTCTGGCTATTACCAAATGTGCTTCACAGAAGTATTTAACCCTGTATACCAATAAATCTGCATCAGCTCTTCTGTTAGTTACATATACCCGTTGAGCAAATGTCAAACTAGGTAATATCAGTAATAATAATATAAGCTTTTTCATGCAAGTTCTTTCCTCCAATACTCTTGGCTTTCGTATGGATTCTTAACATACTCATTAAGTGCTGCCATAGCTACTTCTACTGATTCAAAAGGAATGCTTTTACATCCTACTTGAATTACACATCCTCGTGCCATAAACTTGATGTGCACTTCGTACTCTTGTAGGAAGTAAGTGTTAGAAGGTCTTTGGATTGTTGGTTCTGCGTTGTTGTGTGCTTCAGGAATTGGGGTTAAGTTGTTCATTGTTTGTTTTTGTTATAGGTTCTCCATTATAGTATTGTACGACTGCTTTAACTTGCTGTTCTGCATACTCCTCCATAGCCTCGATAATGAATTTCCTATCTACCTCATGGAAATGCATCTCATTGGCATCTTCGTGCTTTTGAAGTATTTCTGCTGCTGTGTTCATAGTTTATGTTTGATTTCAATAAGGTGTTTTACGATTTTACTGAGCCAATATGTTATGAACATCGTTGATACATAAATGGCTACTACTATGAATGCTGTGTCTGATGTCATAGCTTTTCTATTTCTTTTATAACTTCAAACAAGAACTTTAATTGGTCATTAGGTACTTCATATTCATGCCAATCAATAGCATCTATAATCTCATCCACTGCAATCAAAGCGCATTGTTTGGCTGAGTTATACAACATATATCCATTACCTATACATTGACCATCTTGGGTGTCATTATAAGGAAAGTCTATTGATAATAACAGATACTTATCTACCAACTCTTCAGCTTTTTCTTTTGGTGTCATACTAATCTCAGTTTACCTTGTTCGTCAAATGTTACTTCCCATTGGGTTTTGGGTGTTGGTAGGGATTTACGTAACAAATCCTTATTCCATATATTAGTATTACCTTGTACATATTGTGAAATCATACACATAGTCCAATTAATCATATCCTCCTCAGTGTACTTCTTATCCTTGTTATCTTCAAGGGCTTCATTGTAACCATCAATAAAACCTTCTCTGTAACTGTAAAACTGACTACTTTCTGGATGCCCATTGAGTTCTGCCTTCTTCTCCACATCCACCTCACCAATTAGTTCTTTTACTTCTCTTGGGGATATGAATGTAACATTTTCCATTCCTTTATTAGGTTGTGTTGAGTGAGTGATTTTTTTATCCAATTTACACTGACCATTAGCGGTTACTATTTCTCTTTCACCAAGAGGTCCTTCGTGTAAAGCATAACAATCTTCTTTAATCTCCGAATCATCCACTACTATATAGTGGTCATCTGTAATCTTTATGAGTGTTTGTTTCATTGTGTGTCTTGTATATCTAATACCCATTTAAGTATTTTAACTTTCTGATTGACTTCATTGTATTCATCATTTGCATGCCTCCACTCTCCATCGTCTGCTTCTCTTCCCCACATCTCTCTATTTCTCTTGTAATTCTCTGCTGCTTTGTCACACCAATCTTTTAAAGAATCAAGCTCTATTAAGTAGCCTTCCAATAATCCTTCAATTTGTTCTTGTGTTTTCATGATTTTCTAACCTTTAATCGTTTAACTCTTGCATATTTATCTGTTTTACCACACCAGGATTTGCAATACATATCTCTACTATAGACAGCTCTACAATCTAAACAGAGCAATATGTATTTCTTTTTACGTTGCTTCATAATGTGTAAATAAGAAGTGTCATAATGTGTAAAATAAAAAAGGGTACAGATTGCTCTATACCCTTTATTTTACAGTTAGGTTGATTAATAATGCTGTAGATTCAATTGCTGTGTTTTGTATGCTTTACGTGCAATGTCAGGCCTTGTAGGATCTGATACTTGTGGTGCACAGCTTACAATAAACATAGCAGCAATAAGAATTACCAAGGTACAGACTCTTTCCATGAGTAGTGTGTAATAAAAATACTAGCTGTTGCAGCAATAGCTACTGTAAACCAGAATCTCTTTGCTCTAGTTTTCTTCTTAACAGTCTTTTCAAGACCAATAATCTTAAATTCCTGTTCTCCAACAAGATCATTGCAAGCACTCAATTGCTGATTGTACTTGATTTCTTTGATTTTATGCAATTGGATAACAGTATCTTGTTTACTGATAACCTCTTGCTTAATATCAAGTCCTTTCTTCAACAATACAATTTCTTCTGCATAAGAATCAGCTTTAATTGCATCTTGAATAAGATACAATGTCAAAGTCTTAGGAATACCAATGATGGTATCGTTCTTAAGAGTATTAATTGATAGTATCTTTTGCGGTGCTGGTGGAGTCTTTACTTCCGTAGTATCTGTTTGACAAAAACTTGATGATGTCATCAG
>OGWP01000008.1_pt1 | contig 18878 bp, 22 predicted proteins | sample 1576051 | NCBI WGS metagenome assembly OGWP01 (sample SAMN07581524, study PRJEB24739) | freshwater metagenome | reverse complement strand
GTTTCCCAGTCACGATATTGTAGCTGTATCTCTAAAAGAAGAAAAGGCACAGGCAGGGAAAGCAACAACTTTTGCAGACACTGTTTTTACAAATACGTTTCAAGCAAGCATATCTCCAGATCTTAAATATGGTACTTCGAACAACAAAGATTTAGCAAAACTTTCCGCAAAAATAAGTAGATTTGAAGACTACTTTACTGGAAAAAAAGGAGGAAGAAGGCCACAAAGCTTTATTAATGCTGTATCAAAGGACGGAAAAATTCACGGTTCCATTAATACTATTCTTCAAGCAGCTAATCTACCAACAAAAAAAACAACAGATATCAAGTTTGTGAAATGTACAAATATGAAATAGAACCACATGAAAGTCTTTATTTGCTTGAAACACATTGCCTTAAAGAAGGATTTTCTCTTCTAGACTTCCTTGTTGAAGATATGACTGTTGGTAGCGGTGATGTGGCTGGTCTTTTGATTACCGATATCATCGGACCAAAGCAAAAAGAACTAAAAGACCCATATAGAGAAAAAAAGAAACTTTTTAGACGAAAACCTTTGGAAAAAGAAATAGAAGAATAATAGCAATATAAATAACTCTGGAGGTTATTATGCCGACTGAGTTGATTTCATTGATAGGCGGAAGCCTTACTGGATTTATCTTCAAGTTCATGGCCCAGAAGAGCCAGGACCAGAAAGAAATTTTTGAGCGTCTAATTGCTGCTAACAAGCAGACCACGGAGAATCAAGACAAGGCAGCTCAAAGAGTACCCCTAGATGTCGGCAAGGGAGTGCGACAGCTAATCGTTCTAACTGTTCTGTTCGGAACCATCGCTGCACCCTTCATTCTTCCTTTCTTCGGAGTTCCTACCTTCGTTGAAGTAGATAGCAGCAATCCAGAAGCTCTCTTTGGTTTGATTCCAGAAACCACCAAGAAGTATTTCGTTGAGATCAATGGGTATCTCTACACTTCTGAAAACAGACAAATTCTAGTTGCAATCGTCGGATTCTATTTCGGTACAGCCGCAGCAGGGAGGAAGACATGAAAAATATTTGGGCATTAGTTCTAGTCGTAGCATTGGCCGTTGCTGCTTGTTCTACCAATCCAGAAATAGTAGCTGATACTACTGGCGATAGTGTAATTATGCTAGACATCAAGAGCCAGATTGAACACAACAAGACTGTAAAGGATGATTATAGTTGGGTAATCTGGTATCTACCAGTTCTATTTTTAGTTATTGCTTGGGGATGGAAGGAATTCTTCACTAAGAAGAAGGACTAAGTTCTTTATAATTGAACTTACAAATATAATAGGCATCCACAATATCCGATATTGGGTTGCCTATTTCCTTTTTAGCATCATTCATATGGAATCGTAAATCGACTCCAGTTTCTTCAACAAAAGCCTGGAACATTTCTGGCTTTCCAGCATTGCCTTTTCCAGTGGCGAATTTTTTTACCTTTGTTGGTTGAACAACATCAAGAGGTATTGATTGTTGCCAGAGCTTATATTTAAGAATTCCTGTGTTCTCTGCTATATGAAAGACTCTTCCCTTCGCTCCATAAGCATAATCTTCAAGGGCAACCATATTACATCCTATCAAAAGATCTACTGCCCAATCTGATATGCTATCGTATCTACCACATTCTGCTGTGTAATCTGGAAATAATTCTCCACGAATGTTATTATTAAACATCGTGGCATTCTTTTTGGTATCAGTTAAAAAATAAAAAGAACAATTCTTATAACAAAAATCCCCATGCAAATGCCCATTGAAGATGCAAATGCATGGGGAAGTTAAAGAGTAATCAATACCAGCAATTATCACATATTATTTAGTAAGATCAACCAGTTCACATGCCCCAGCCGTGCAGCTGAAAGTCTGGGTTCCTGTGGTGTTGTCTTCCTTCTCATACTTGGACAATTCGCTCCAATCAACATCCTTTGGAAGCTTGGCAAGCATGGCTTCGTACTGCTCTCTGGTGCAGTCTTCGTATGGAGCCTGACGGTAGGTATGATCTGAGTGCGGAAGGAACGAAATACCGCTGATCTCGTCAAAGTGCTTATAGACCCAGGCTCCAACTTCCATCCACTCCTCGTCACGAACAGTAATGGTAACGCTTGGCTTGTGTTCGCACCAGTATTGCTGATAGGTGAGCCAGAGTTGCAACTGTTCAAGAGCAGTCATATCGTTACGAGTAATGCAATGCTCAGGAGCCTTCATGGGGAATGAGAAGACCATAGTATGGTTTGGCTTCATGACGCATGGCTCGGCAGGGAATCCCTTATCAATCATAAACTGGCAGATAGGATCCTTGCGATCAGCGCGAACACGACGAATGTAATAACTAGCGTGACGAGCATGAATACCAGAAGCAGCATCCACAAGCTGGCTAACAGTGCCACTTGGCTTGACGCAAGTGATTGCAGCAGACTCGTTGATTTTTAGCTTATGTGCAAATTCCTTGTTTGTATCCACCGCAACATGGCGTAGATGCTCAAGTAGATCTGGTAGATCACCAGCACGGCCATTAGTGATCTCGTTATCCATGATACCAGTCAGAGACACACCAAGAAGACGCTCTTCTTCGCAGTTCTTCTTCCAGTCACTTGAAAGGTAACGGAAGTTAGTAAGAGTTGACTGGAATGTACCAAGAATGGTAGCAAGACGAACCTTACGGGCAAGAGTATCTGGAGTATCGTCGGAACGAATCACGACTTCAGATAGATTGCAGAACTCACGATCACGCAAAATAATTTCTGAGCAAGGATTGGTTCCGAAGTCATAGTTTGGATTACGACGGTCACCAAGACGCTTAATTTGATTCTTTGCAGCCTGACGATTGAAGATACCGCGCTCACCGCTCTTGCTCTTGACAAGTGCAACCCATTCGTCCATGAAAGTTTCCATGTCTGGCTTGCTCTTGTATGAAGCAGAGTTGTTTGCTAGTGCGCGTTGACCATTGTTCTCCCACCACGCACCGCTCTTTGCATTACGCATGCGGTCATCGTCAAGTGACGATAGAGAGATGAGGGCAGAACGACGAACGCCACCAACAACTACGATTTCAGCAATTTTGCATACGATATCGTGACATTCGACAGTCGTGAGTTTACGACCCGCTGCCTTACGGAAGGTTTCAACGGTAAAGCGGAAAAGGTCTTCCAGAGGTTCAGGTCCTGATGCTCGTCCACCGAATGTTTTAAGTCTCGCTCCCGCAGGACGAATTTTCGAAATGTCCCATCGCGGTATCTGACCACCAATAAGTAGCGAGAAGAGTTCTTTGTAAGCCTTGGCCCAGCCAATCTTAGAGTCCTCCACAACAATGAGAGAATCACTGTCGGTAAATTCTTCAGCAATAGTAGGAAGTTTTTCAACGAAATCCCTTTCGACGGAGAATCCAACACCTGTACCGCACATTAAGATGTATAGAATCTCATCAAACGAACGAACCTTGCTCGTAGAAACGTAGGAGCAGTTATACCCTGCTACATGGTCGCGCTCCAATGCCTCGCCTGCGGTCATGAGGCAGCGCATAGACGGCATCACTTCCAAATTCAAAACAGCTGTTTCAAGCTCCTTGCGTAGATCCTTGGGCAACTTGTAGTTGCAGCTTTCCTTGAGGTGCTTTTCAAAGAAGTCAAAGTAGCGAGTAACTGTTTCGTTCCATGACTCCCTTCGTGTTTCCTCATCGATCCAACGAGCATAACGGGAAGCGTGAATAAAACTCTGATATGGAGTTGGTAGTGACATATGAAAATCCTTAAAGTTGTGGCATTCTAGCCGTGTTGGGTATTTAGTCAATATTTACTTGGTAAGTTCTGCCCAGCAGACGGGAAAATAAGGCTGAATTAGGCTACCAATGGCATTTGCGTATTCCCTAACCTCCCATTGAGCATGGGGGTCGATTCTTTGCTTAAAAACACGGGCATAAGCGGCCAGAGAACCCGTCCAGTACCATTCGGTGTATGTACCCTGGGGTAAGATGAACCGAGCCTGCTCAGGGGCAATGCCTGCCTTTAAAAGGTTATTGTAACGATTCAGGGCCAAGGTAATTGATTGTTTATAATCCATAGTGATAATATCGTGATCAATGCCTTCTTCAAAAAAGTCTTCTGACCCCTGTTTTGCCCCATTTGTTGGCTTTGTACGCCACTTTGGAATGTAAATTTCGGGTTCTTCGGTTACATACCGACGAGAAATTTCGTTTTCAACGAATCCGACCTTGTGCTTAAAAAGCTGGGTACGAATCGAAATAGGAGCCTTGATGTGAAGCATGATCTGGGGATGGGCAAATGGGGTCCAATGCTTGTGCTTGGCCAGATACGAAATGAGCTTCTTGTCCTTGTCTGGTAGCGTCTTACCAGTAATTGATCCGGTCCAATGCTGTTCTCCGTCCCAAGATGATTCCTTGTGGAACGAGACTCTGGCCGCATTTACAACCGTCAAATCAGAACCCATCACTTCGATGAGTCGAACGAAACCCTTATCAAGTACATTTACTTTTTCCATTTCATAAACCTCAATTTTGCTTCAAGACCTGAATGCGTATTGGCGCGTATCATAGCCATCGGATCACCAAACGCAAGAACATAGTCGTTAATATCCTTGACCTTAACATCTGGCCAAATAAGAATCTTATGGCCCTTCTCAATAACCGTTTCCATGAAGCCACAAATCTGCTTGTTGCGCTTCTCATTGTCGAAGACATAGATCACCTCACTATTCGCAATCTTCTCAGGAAGCTTCATGTCCCCAGCAGCACCAACCATCGCAAGAGCGTTAGGTAGGAAGATGCTGTCAATCGGTCCTTCTGTAATGTAGATTGGTTGTTCTGGATTTACTCTCCATAGTCCATACCATAGTTTCTCCACCGAATCCTTCTTGAGAGTAATATAGCGGATTTTGGAATCTGCCTTAAGTGAGCGACCCTGGACTCCGATGAGTTGTTTCTCGTCATCGTAGAATGGAATGACCAATCTTGGCTCTCTTTTGAGTTCGTAGTCACTTCTAAAGCACTTGGCAACTTCGGAGAAGTCTTCGGCGTAATAAAAGTAGCAGAACGATTCGTCAGGGATCTTTCGCTTCTCAAGATATTTGACGATTGGATGTGCAAAATCAAGGTCACAAACATTGACGCAATTCTTAGGCACTTCGAATGTAGTGATCTTTTTAGTTGGGACAAAGAGTTCTTCCTGCTTTGGTTTCTTGTAATTTGATCTTCCATTTTCACCATTCGTAAATCGTTTGAAGGCATATTCCTTGGCAAGCAATGGATTGATTGCTTCAAGAAAGTTGTACATGTTTGTTCCATGGCCACAATTATGGCAACGGAAAAAGAAGTCATTACCCTTCTGGTAGAAATATCCACGGGCGATGTTCTTACGCTTCTTTGAATCCCCACAGAACGGACATCGACAATTGGCAAGATTATCCTTCTTCCACTTGAACTTCTTCAAGTGTTCTGAAGCAATGTTGATAAACACCTTGTCGATATATGCGCTCATATAGTCCAATCACTCACTTTGACTAGCTTGGGAATCTCACGCGGAGCATAGCCCTGTCCGTATCCATCAGGATTATTCTGATTGGAATCAGCAATGCCATCTTGCTCATCTCGCTTGACATCATACAGCTTCATCTTGGAGCGGTCAATACCTACTACAAACTTTTTATTTACAGTTGCACTGTTGTAGCGGTTCTTGAGTTGCTTGACTAGAATCTGACCAGTCTGCTCTAGATCCTCTGTGCTGATAAGCGCAACAAAGAAGTCTGCTGTGGCAGGAAGACCGAATGACTCTGAGGTATCTTCTAGACCGAAATCGCTGTTTGCAAATCCAGTTCGATTGACCTGGGTGGCTGAGAAGATTGGTACATTGTACTCTACTGCTAGACCACGAAGTTCTTCTGCAACAGACTTGATATAGAAGTAACTATTCGTGTTTGCATTTTGCTTGATTCTTGCAGAAGCACAGATATTGATATAGTCAACGAAGATGACATCAGGAACAAAACGCTTCTTGATCTTAAGTTCATCAAGAAGGTGCTTGAAGTTAGCAACCGATGCACTGGCAGTTGGGTATTCCTTAATAATCAACTTGCCATGAACCTTGTTCTTTAGCTGCTGCATCTTCTTGTCGTAGATGGTCTTTGGAAGATCCTTGAGACTATCTAAAGTGATGTCTAGAAGATTCGCATCGATTCGCTCTGCGATTCTTTCTTCTGCCATTTCGCATGTGATGTACAAAACATTCAGATTCTGCACAAGACAATTTGCTGCATGATGGCAGAGGAACAGGGACTTGCCAACACCAGTACCAGCCATGATGATGTTAAGTGTCTTTGATGGCACTCCACCACCAGTGATGGCATTGAAGAATTCAAGATCGAACGGAATACGCTTCTCTACCTGATGATAAAACTCAAATCGTCTATCAGCATCATCAATGTAGTCGTGACCAATATGGTTGTCAAATGACACAGACAGAGCATTAGAAAGAATACTAGGGATTGCGTTCTTTGTGTGTGTCTTTGATTTTCCGTCGAGAATATGAATAGAATCCATAATAGCATTATAGACTGCCTTATCCTTTACATGATTCTCAGTCTGCTCAATGAGCCAAGTAAGATCTGTTTGTTCTGGGTTGGAATACAAAGCCTCAACGCACTTGGAGCATTCTGAGAACTCGTCTTCAGAAACGAGATCAAGTTTACCAAGGCTGATATCAAGAGCCTCCCTTGTGGGGAGGCTGTTGTACTTGGTGATGAATTCCGAAACCAGAGTGAAGATCTTCTTGTTTACATTGTTACTGAAATATTCTTCCTTGAGGAATGGATGTACTTTACGAACATATTGCTCATTCGTCGCTAGATTCTTCAATATAACTGATTCCATCATCTTGAGTTACCTCCGCATCAAAGTCATCACCGATCATGCTGTTCTGTTCCTCTAGAAACTGAACTAGAAGAGTACCTACAACATTTCTAAATTCTTCTGCTTCTGACTCAAAGATTGTACCCTTAACTATCTCGTAGTCAAAATTTAAGACAAGATTATTATCCTTCTCTTCAAGCTTTACAATACCATATTGAATTGCAATTCCTTTGAATCTGCCTTCATCAATTTCAATATGAGCATTTCCATCTCCATCGTTTTCTACAATATTATATTTCATATTCTTCTACTCTTTCTTTTGCTTCTTCAATTGACATATCTTCGATGAAGCAAGGAGTTCCGGAGCCAACCCAGGCTCCAATTATATTAAACTCAAAATACTCCTGTGCCTCATCAAATGTCATGCCATCTGCCATCAAATTTTCAATGATCTTCTTTTGGCTGTATGCGGCGATTGGTTCATTCTGACCGAATCTCCACATAAAACCAACGAAAGCATTGTCGTGACCATCACAGAATAATAAATCAGCCATACTTAAAATCCTCCTGAACGCGCTCATCAATTTGCTTCAGAATCTCCTGAGTGAAATACTTCTCAGGTTCTTCATTGATATGCTTCTCAAACGCCTTTGTACCGTCAGGAAGCTCAATCTTGGTAGAGTTCTTCTTGAAGATGCCGTAATCCAAGGCAAGGTCAACAAGACCGTAGTAACGGTTCAGACCGCTATCGAAATTCAGTTGAACCTGAACGATCTTGTTCTCCTTGGTTAGTCTGCTCTTGTAAAGTTTGCAAGTAATGATATTACCTACAACTTCATCATCCTGCTTGTCCTTCTTCTTGGACAATGTTACGATAGTAGAAGCAGCATATTTTAGACCAGATCCACCGCCAAGTTCCTTGGTTGGAACATAGGCTCCTACTACATCATAGGTATGGTTTGTCATAATCATGGGAATCTTGGCCTTGCCAAGCTTCAGCGTGAGAACGCGGAATGTTCCCTTGATGACTTGTGCGCGTGTCATGTCGCGGACGTTCTTGCCCTCAGCGACATCATTCATTTCCTTGGAAGTGCTCAACATCCCCAGCGAGTCAAGGACGATCATCATTGGCTTGCGCTCAGATTCATCTGTCGCAAGAACCTTGTCAACGATTGTCAGGCACTGGTGGCGGAATTCTTCGACTGTTTCCACAGGGAAGACTGCAACCCGCTTGGGGTCAACACCGCGCTCAGTAAACATGTCACTGGTTACTGCCTGTTCCGTATCGAAGTAAAGAACGATGCCTTCCGGATTCGCTGCCAAAAATTGTGCAACAATACCAATGCTGAAGTAAGTCTTACCAGTAGCTGATTCACCAGCCAGACAGGTAATTTTGTTACTAGGTAGACCATCAAATAGACTACCAGACAACAGAGCGTTAAAAGTATAAGACCCAGTATCAATATAGCCGCAAACATCAGATCCATCAAGTCCATCTTCGACTTTACTTGCATATTTGTTTCCTGAGACATTAATCATTTCCTTTAAAAAATCCATATATTATTCTCCATTATTTAAACCAATTGTTGCATTATCCACAACTTTTAGTTGTGTAGTACTAAAATACCGAATATCTCCATTATCAAGAATTACCATATATTGACTATTAGAAAATTCTCCATAATCAAAGAGAAGAACAATCCATCCCTCTCCGAGAGGAGTCTTAACTGGAATAGAACGCTTGAATTCGTGAATGTGTGCCATATTATGCAAATAGTGATTCCAAAGTATTTCGTTCTTCCGTCTGCCATCCAATAGCATCTACAATGCTCTTGAGCGGATCTAGGAATGCCTTTTCAAACTGCGTATCATAGTCGATGTAGTTCTTTAAGTCAAACTCTTTCGGCAAAGAAGTCATGAATGAAATTACACAATCCTTGCCCGTGATTCCACCAACTGGGTTGGGAGACTTAAGATATAGGAACTTAATCTTGTCGGCATCACGAATGAACTGGTATTTCTTTCCAAGATCATACTTCTTGATATAGTAGTTGAACAGGAGTGCTCCCTTGACTGCGATTGGAGTACCCTTCTTATAGATGGTAAAGGAGTCTGTGTAGTCCTTGACTCCATTGACTGAACGAGGGAATGCGATGTCTTCGGGGGCAAGCTTTCGGAACTTCTTTCTGAAACCTTCGATGTAATCGATCAGGGTTGCATTGTCCTTAGTCAGAATGATATCAATGCACTTCTTTAACTCCTCACGCACAACCTGTGGAGTAGATGAACGGGATGTTTCGATGCCCATGATCTTGGTCTTTGGCTTGGTATAACGAACTCCTTCAGAGTCGTGAACCAGGAGCATGTACCGCTTCTTTGCTGTCCAAATACCCTTTGATGCAATAGATTCTCGCTTCATGAACATCTTGTTGCCATAGGCATTCATGAATTCAGCAAGTTCATCATAGGACTTCTTGATATACGGCTCCACGATTTCTTTGCAGCACTTGTCAAGATAGGTCACGATTTCTTCTACTGACTTGCCCTTGGCAAGAGTATTCACCAGTGGACCCATGTTGATATAGATTGAGTCTGTGTCACTGGCAACCACATAATCGTGGTTTGTCTTGAGCATCTTGTTCAAGAACTCGTTGATCTTGTTTTCGATCCAGCGAATCGAAAGCTGACCAGATAGAGTAATCGCTTCGGCAATTTCTTCATCATAGTACCGGAAGTACTCATTACCAATCGCACCGTAAGCCGAGTTTAGCTGAATCTTACGGGCCATCTGGAAGTTGTTGAACTTGGCAACCTGTAGTTCTAGTTCTTCGCGTTCTGGGCTTGGCTCTGGACCAAGCTTCTCCAGCTTCTTCTGGCAGTCAATCATCTGCTTCTTGTATTGGCTTCGTTCGGCATACATCTTCTCCATGAGTCGAGGAAGAAAGCCCTGATTGGTCTTGGTGAAGCCAACTCCATTTGCCGCAACAGAGATGCCATGAGTCTTGGCTAGTTCTAGGTATTGGACAGCCGTAGAATTCTTTTCCAGAATATCCATCGGCTTCAAACCTTTACGAACAAATAAAAATGACTTGTCTTCCTTGGTTTCGGGAGACAGATTATATTGCATGATAAGGTGCGGATAGAGGCTGTTCAAGTCGAATGAAACGATCCAGTCGTTCATGCCGAGAATCGGTTCCTTGACATACGCACCTTCGTATTGCTGTTCCTTGATTGCTGTCTTCTTTGGAGGAATTACGATCTTGTCCTTGAGAAGTTCATTGTAGATGATCGTGTCCCAAGTACGAACCTGGCTGAATACATCGTCGTAGTTTACCTTGGCAGAGTATGCCACGGCAAGAACAAGTTCAATCAGCTTCATCTTGCGCTCAAGCTTGTAGACTAGTTCAACGTCATGGAAGTTATACTGTACGAACTTGTTGAAGTCATTCTTATAGAACTCCTTCAGGTTGTCATACTCGTCATAGGACAACTTGCGCTCACCTAGTTCTACTGAAGCAATGTAATCAAGTCGATATGATTCTTGTTTGCTGTAGGTGAACTTCTGGTACAACTCATAGTAGTCCAGAGTAGATACTCCAACCATCTCATAGCACTTCTGGGGACCACGGCTAGTCTGAATCGTCTTCTCGTAGATTCGTTCGAATGGAGAAAGCTTCAGAACTTCGTCTGAACCCAGGACTCGTACAATTCGATTGTAGAGATATGGAATATCGAAGAAGCGAACATTCCAGCCAGTAATAATGTCTGGAGCATGGGATTCCCAGAAGAACAAAAATTCTTCAAGGAGTTGCTTTTCGTTGTCGTACTTCTGGCAACGAACATTTGGGTCATCGATATTGAACTCGCCCAGACCGAACACATAGGATCGGTCATTGATACGGACTGTGATTGCAATCACTTGCTCAGACGGATTACTGATCTGGGGGAATCCATCTTCGCAAGTAGTTTCAATATCGATATACGCAATTACGATGTTGCGAATGTCGTATGAAAGATCTTGAGGAAATTCTGTAGCGATATATTGGTAAACAAAGTCTGTCTGACCATAGATCTCAAAGCCAACGACATCCTTGTACTTGTCAATGAACTCGCGGCATTCGTACATGCTACCGGGCTGGATCGGTTCCAGACGAACTCCATTGAGTGTTCTCCACTCAGTCTTGTTCTTGGTTGGAATAAAAAGAGTCGGGTTAAAGGGGATTGCCCTTTGAACCCGAACTCCATTTTCCACCCCTCTGTAGAGGATCTTAGATCCGTGGCTTTCAACGCATGTGTAGAATGACATGCTTGGATTATAGCCACAAATCTTCGTAAATCAAGTCTTATCCTTGGACTTTACATAAGCCGAGAATAGAACGCAATAGTTCATGATGTCTAGAATTGCGTCCTGATAACCTTCGTTTTCTACGGAAAGTTTTCCTTCTTTGGCAAATGTAGATAAACGAGACATCTTATCAGTAATTCTTAAAAGAATACCAACTTCCGTCGAACATAGATTAAATATTTCACCTTTTCTGAAATTGGAAAAGGGATCTTTTCCTGAAGCATAATCGTTATTTTTTGCAACAAGAATATCAAATGCTTTCTCACATAATTCGCTATGATGCTTAAAAAGTTCTTCTCTATTCATATTATTCATATCTCCATCCTTTAATATTATTTCTACAACGATATCTAATTGTACTTGCTGGTAACTTAGTTTCTACGGAAGCTTCGTAAGAACTAACCCATGTTTTATCTCCGTAAATTGGTTTTTTTCCTTTTGATTTACCTAATTTGCTTACCATTTCTTTATGTTCATCTGAATAGGGTCCAATTTTTTGTTCTTTTAATCTTTTTTGGAGTTGTTTTTGATAGTCTTCGGAAAAGAAAAATGTTTTTGCTTTTTTTCTTGCCTCCACAGAAGCTTTTGCTCCTAAATCGGCTCTTCTATTTTTTTTCATATTATCAGCACAACATTTTACTTTTTTTAACGAGGTAGATCTTCCTCCTTTTTTACCCGCTTCAGATGCTCCTTGTAAAAATTTTCCATGTTGACAAATAGGATCGCCTTGTTCTAAATGTATAGCAAAATGTTCTTTTGGAGTTAACAACTTTAAATTTAAAGGATCGTTGTTTTCTCTATTTCCGTCTATATGGTGTATATGCATTCCTTTAGGAATTTTTACCCCATAATAGTTTTCGTATATTTTTCTGTAAACTCTTGATTGTATTCTTTTTTTCATCTAACTATATATTAGTTAGAATATTCGACAACTATTCTCCTGTGCTCCCGAAGCCGCCGCTTCTATTTGTCTTTTTAGTTGGTCTTTCAAAGATCTGGTTATAAACAAAATGTTCAGTACGAACAAGTTCCATTTGGGCAACTCGCTCTTGATGTCCAATGTCGTATGAAATATCGCTTGTATTGACCAATGGAATCATAACTTCTTCAACATAATCAGAATCAATTACGCCTTCACAGTTGATCAGGACCAGGCCCTTCTTGATCGAAAGACCAGAGCGAGGATGCATACGCACTGAGAAGTGCTTTGGAATGTCAAGAATGATTCCTGTTGGAACTAGGATTCTTTCTTTTGGCCCAATACGAATAGAAACTGAATTCTCATCGGTCTTGATGGTACTCTTATTATTGTACCGATCATAGACGGTAATTTCTTTGCCCTGAATAAAGGCAAACACATCAGCGCAAGCCGAATCTTCTGTCGAAAGAGCTGGTGATTGTACAGTGGGATGAAGCTTATAAATTCCTAGTGATTCCATAATAAAAGTTTACACTAAATTGTATAAAAGTCAAGACCAAAATATTGATTGAACTGCATCACAAGCAGATGATCTAGTAGATTCTTGACCATCCCATGAAATCGCATTTACCTGTGCTTCCAAAGCATTGCTTTGATTTCTAATTGTTTGAATATGATTTTTCATATCATCAATTTCTTGTTGTGAAAGTAATCCTAAAGCAGCATTTCTTTGTTTGTATTCTGGAGCACCATCCAAAATTAATGTCGCAGCATGTTCTCTTATAAATTTTAATTGGTTAGCAACACAATCGGAAAATATTCTCGTATCATTTACGAAAATTTCATTTCCATCTTTATCGTATATGGTGTCTGTTCCAAATTTCATGCTCTATACTCCGATGTATAAAATATACAAACTGAATCAGTTCCGGTTACTTCTGTAAATGTTGCACCGGAAACATTTGTAAAAGTAAATCCACCCATATTTCTTCTGAGATTATGAGTAGTTGTTTGTCCAATTACACTTGTTGTGTTTATGTTTGTTAAAGTAGTAATTCTACCACCAAGTCTTCCATATCCGTTTGTTGAAGAACCAATAGCACTCCAAATTATAGCCAACCAATATAATCCAGGACTAACATCGTAATCGACAGTTGCTCTTTGAGTAGCAAAAGCACCAGTAGATAAAGTTATTCCGGAACTATTGTATAGTTTAACATCTGGATAACCATAGTTATCACTTGAATATAAGCCAAACATCATTTGACCAGTATTACCAGCACCCGACGAACCAGTTTGATGTCCTATTGTTTTTATTTTTAAGTTTCTGTTTATAAAAATAGGACAGAAATAAGCATTATTTACAGTTGGTAATGTTGCGATGGGAGAACTCATGCTATTATATCCTAAAGGTAGAATATCATAAGATGAAGTGAGTCCACCCCATGTCAACATGTAACCGCCGAAAGTAATTCCGCCTGTAGCTCCACCAAAATTATTAACAATATTTGGAGCGGAAATATTTCCCGAGAATGTAGCTCCAGAAGCAGTGAACGATCCACTGATTCCTAATATTCCAGAACCAGGAGCCAAAGTAAGTCCACTTGTTCCACCAGTTTGAATTAATCCAGCAGTTCTTCCATGCTCAAGTCGCATGAAATCATTTGCGCTAGCACTTCCGTTGGCATAAATGTAAAGATTTGGATTTGCGTGTGTGGTTCCGGGACTTCTATTTGCATTTCCTAAACCATTAACATCTACAAGAGCAAGTGAGTTACTGTTTGTTGAAGCATAACCACCACCAGCAAGTGCTATCTGTAATGTGTCATTTCCAGTAGTTGTTTGCCTCATTCTATAGGCAGAGCTACTTCCAATTGTAAAATTAGTATCGGTGCCTATAACTAAAGGTACATTCCACAAAATATTTTCTTGATTTAACGCATTGTCAGACGATCTAATTGTTCCTATCTGAACACCATATCCCCACCCAGTGGTATCAAAGTAAATACCAAAGTGTGTGGTCCCAGTGGGCGCAGGCATTAAGTCAATGCGACCATTAGTGGTGTTACGAATAATTTCGTTATTTTGAAGGACTATATTTCCATTAAAAGTAGCACCGCTTGCAGAAATACCAGCACTAAAGTTTGCTTGAGAACTAAACGTCTTTGATCCTGTGAATGTTTGAGTTCCAGCAAGTCCTGCAAGAGTAGTGGTGTAATTTGGAAGAGTTACGTCTACTGTAGTTGCTGTGAAATTAGTCTTAAGATTTACTTCTCCTCCGCTAGAATCATTATAAAAATATATTGTTCCGGTATCTGCGATCAAATCTATTTCATTAAATGATGATGAATCAACTACGATTAATCCAGGACTTGCAGATGTTATCGTTTGTGGTGATGTGAATGCATTACCTACATTTCTAAATGCAACATTTGTAATAGCACCAGTGCTTCCATTGATGGAAGATACGCCTTGGATTGCTCCTGTATTACCATTAAAACTAGAAACATAGTTATTAAAAGTAACTGGGCCAGTACTTCCATTGAAACTAGAAACAACAGTATTGAACGTAAATCCATCTGGCATCTCAATGTACTGATATACGCGAAGAGCATTTGGTACATCGTTTGTTCTACTTGCTCCAGTTACAATGATTGAGCCGTTTGCGCTGTTTGGTCTGCCAACTCTTGCTATGTTCTGAACCAATACTCCAGCAGATGTTGGTCTTGTAGTGGTCAATCCACCACCAGAAGCAACAAATAGTGTTTGATTTGCTGTTAGCCCCGTAGTATCGTAATCGCGTACCCAGCCATTAATAATCATTACCCCTTCAGCATTCAAAGCTAAACTTTGAGCGGCTATACCAGCAGCAGGCATTTTTGCAGAAATTGCTGAATCGGCTTTTGCAACAGTCAATCGCTCAGACGCACCAACAGAACCAGTAACATAAACTGGATCTCCTTCGTTTATTGCTTCATCTGCTTTAATATAGACTTCAGATCTACCAAGCATATTCCCATCAAAATGACCAGATGTATCAAGAACTATATCAGAACCATCAAATGTCAGGAGTGCTGATCCTTGAACGTCAGAACCATCAAAATATAAAATTCCGTTTGTGGTTATTCCAGAACCAACTGTTCCTGTTAGTCCAGCGAAACTAGATACTCCCTGAACCGCACCTGTCTTACCATTAAATGATGTTACTGCGCTGGTTATTCCAGTTGTATCTGTGGCCGAGATAACTATAGGACCAGTACCATTATAATTGCTGAAACTAATGTTTGTTCCAGCAGAAATTCCATAGATGCTCTTATTGACCCATCCATCATTATTAAAAATGTAATGAATGCCGCCATAATCGTAGGTATCACCGCTTGAAGGATTTGTAGGAAAGCTAATTGGCATAGGTCATATATTTATGGTTATTATCCGATCCAAACTTGGGATCCGTTTTTGGTTACTGAAGTGTAAATTATTCCATCATCTGTGTGATACCATCTATCCCCAGGATTTGGAGATGGTGGGGCGTTTGTTCCCTCATAAAATCTTGGAGCAAAAGAATTATCATCTGCATACTTTAGCTGATTTGGTATTGTTAAAACTTCTGTACTTGGATCTAATCTAAAATTACTAGCTGATTTTAAATCTGTAGCACCATCGTTTGCTAATTGCACAGATCCATCAAGACCTTTAGTAGTAATCCCAGAGCCACTAATAGCATCAACTCTAACATTTGATCCCTTTCTAGTAACAGTTAGATTGTCACCAAAGTCAATCATTCCAACGCCAGTTCTAACAACTACGCTTCCATTACTCCTGACTCCAAGACCGCTACCACCGCTGTTGTGTAGAGGGTCCGTGATTCCAGGGGCTGTTGGAATCAGAGCAAGCTTGTCATTGATGAACTTTACATCAAAAGAAAGTTCTTTTTTCTTCTCGTCGTATTTTAAAGGATAAACAGCTTTGGCGATTCCATCTTCGCCTTGCGGTCCTTGTTCTCCTTGGGGACCTTGTGGGCCTTGTGGACCCACTGGACCTTCTGGGCCTTGTTGTCCCTGCGGTCCCATTGGACCAACAGCACCATGCTCTCCTTGCGGTCCCTTTTCTCCTTGTGGGCCTATAGGACCTTCTGGCCCAACTAGACCTTGATCGCCTTTTGGACCAACATCTCCCCTGTCTCCTTTTGGTCCCCGAACACCATCTTTACCATCAATACCAGCTGGACCTTGTTCGCCTTGAAGACCTTGTGGGCCTTGCATTCCCTGTGGTCCTTCTGGACCAACTGGACCTCGTTCGCCTTTAGGTCCTCTTTCTCCGTCTTTACCAGCTGGACCTTGTTCGCCTTGAGGACCTTGCTTACCGTCAATACCGTTTCTTCCTGGTTCTCCTCTATCCCCCTTTTCTCCACGCATACCTTGTATGCCTGGTAATCCCTGCGGTCCTTGTGGTCCAGCAATGGATTCAATTAGAGTATCAGGTTTTACTGGCTTTTTTGGTTCTCTCTTGACTATTGTTCTTTTCTGTTCAAAAATAGGCTGAAAATAATCATTTAAATTTGAATTATCTACTTTGAAGCAGATAATATCTCCAGATTCTTCTTTTACGAATAAATTATCAGTTCCTATGCCTATTTTATAGGACGAAGAATACCATTGAGGAGATACACATTCAAATATTGTATCTCTTTTCAGATTTGCTATGTTCTTCTTGAGAACAATTCTTTGTCCGGGTGAGAAGTTCATTATCTATAGAAGATTTCAGTATTTGTCGTTTTCTTTATTTTTATTTTATTGACAATACCCTTATTTGTCAATGTTTTGGTTTTGATTGTGGCAATCTTGTTAAATTCTTTTATTTTAACTTTCATATTAAGCCACCATCTTCATTTGTTAAATCAAATCTTCCTCTACAAAGAGTATCAGAGAAAGTTGTTCCTTTAATAACTTCTACATTGTAGAAATGTCTTCCAGCAGGCAAGTTATTCATAACATCTGATTGGAAATCAAAAAATATAGATCCTATAGATGTGGAATCATTTTCATCTTTATTTGGCTTTATGAATCTCTTTGTTGTATCGTGCGTTAAGCCAGAAATACCAGCTGCAAATGTATATGTAACACCTGTTAATCCAGCGTATAAAACTAAATTATCAAGCAAAGGTGTAGTTTTGAATATTTTAAATTCAATCTTTTCGAACGTTGCTGATATGGCAGCATTATTCTGATCAAAATAACTTATAAGAAAGTTAAAATTATTACCTTTTATACCTGTAAGATCGATTTGTGGTGTCATTTACTTGCCTTTTGCTTCTTCTTATTTATCTTCTTTAACTCCTTTTCTTTTTGCTTTTGCATCATTTCTTCGACACCCCTATCGTGCTGAATCTTTGTTACAATTTGCTGATAAGATTTAAAATTATTTTCAATTCTTTGTCTATGCTCTTCTGGGAATTTATTTTCGCATAAAAGTTTATGACAAACTTGCATTCCTAAATGGAACTTTCCTACTGTATGTGCTACTGCTCCTAATTCGTCTAGAATGCCCCATTCGTATGGAACTTCCTCAACGAATAGAGTATCATCCTTTGGTTTTGGTATTTCAATCGCCATTTTAGCATATTGATATGCAGATCTTGGCCTATTATGCATTCTATGCAACCTCGCAAGTTGATATAGTGGTTCTGCTCTAACTGGTCTTACTTCATATGACTTCATAAACATGTCATAGATTTCAGGCCACGGATGTTGTAAGAAAACCTTACAAATTGCCACGCGGTAGATTGAGAAGAAAATTTCTTCTTCCCAGCCACCCATTTCAGCTCTTTTGGCGTAGGCATGCATAGCTTTTTCCCATTGATGAGAATCAAAATAACTTTGGGCCAAATAAAATTGATATCTAATATTTGTTGGATCTTCTACTAATGCTTTTTCCAGTAGTTCAGCATCTCTAGAATATTTTTCTTTTGGATCAATTCCTATATTTCTAGCACCTTCTGTCCTAGCATCAATAGAATAATCACCTATTAATTTTTCAATTCTATATGGCTTTGGATCTGAGTCTGGATATTCGTGTAGAACTCCAACATATCTCCAGTCTCTATTATTCTTAAAAATCTGAGTTCTCCACCAAGAAAATTCTCCTCGTTTAAATTGAAGAGTATATGCATCTGCTTGTGGATTTTGCGGAAAAACAAAATTACCAGCAACTTGGTCATCGGCATCAATTACCCAAGCATAATCAGCTTTGCCTTTGGCATTCTTAAATGCTTCTGTACGAGATCCTATCTTATCTCCGTGATCACCGAAGCCCTTCCAATCTGACTGATAAACTTCTCCGGGAATTCCCTTCTCGGCAAAAAAGTTACGAATCATATCCTGGGTTCCATCTGTCGAACCAGTATCAGTGATATCGTAACGATCAATGTACTTGTAGATTGATTCAAGGCAACGAAGAATGACATGGGTTTCATTCTTCACGATCATGCATAGTGTAATGGTAGGCTTCATATTGTATCTATTCTACTTTTCTGGACGATAAAATCAAGGGTTATTCTTTATCCAAGTTTCTACATCTATCTTTGGTTTCCAACCAAGATAGCTAATTCCGTCTATATTTTAATTGTATTTTTAATATTTTCTTCAAAGTTACTGCTTATTTCAAAACCAATTGATTTTATCTTTTCACAATTCACCGAATATCTAAAATCATGTCCTAAACGATCTGGACATATCGTGACTGGGA
>OGWP01000007.1_pt1 | contig 20695 bp, 30 predicted proteins | sample 1576051 | NCBI WGS metagenome assembly OGWP01 (sample SAMN07581524, study PRJEB24739) | freshwater metagenome | reverse complement strand
GTTTCCCAGTCACGATAGCAGGTGTGCAGGCAGTAGTAGATCGCCTTGCTTTAGATGGTGGGGTTCAAAAGGCAAGCAGTGCTTTTTACCAAGCAAGCAAGGACTGCATCGGGATGCCTGAGCTTTCGAGCTTTCGATCACTTGCCGACTATCACGCTACTTTGTTGCATGAGTGCGTTCATGCCACTGGTGCTAAGTCTAGGCTTGATCGGCAATTGATGAATCGCTTTGGCTCGGAAGCATATGCTTTTGAAGAACTAATCGCTGAATTAGGCGCTGCCATGTTGTGCATGAAAACTGGTGTAGACGGGCAGCTTCAACATGCCAGTTACATCGAGTCATGGCTCAAAGTTCTAAAGCAGGACAAAAACGCAATCATTAAGGCTGCAAGCAAGGCTCAGGCAGCAATGGATTACTTGATTGATACCAAAGTAGCGGAAGAACAAATGCCATTGGCAGCATGATTTCAGCTTATAGCCGATTAGCAATAGTCGGCTATGGGATGCAATCAGCATCATTAACCAATAGGGGAAACATCATGGAAGTTAAAAAGCAAAGGCTCACAAAAGAGCAAAAAGCTGCAGTGCAGCATTATGAGTATTGTTTAAGGCAAGAGGATCGATACCTTGGCAGCGTTTTCGCAAACGCTCACGGCCAACGCCTAATCGAAGAAAAAACAAGGCAAGCCTATGAAAACGCTAGACGCTTAGGCGTCAATCACCTTTGCTGAGGAAAGCCATGCAAAGCCTAATCGATTGGACTATAGCCGCACTATTCGGCATTGCCTTAGCCTGCTCGATCTTTTTTAACCTATAGGGGTACACCATGCTTACTACTGACTTCACCGGCACTTATGACTATGAAATGGAAGAGGCACACCACGCTGCTCAATACATAGTTGAAGAGTTCACCGACGGCTACATTGAATCATCCGATGAATTGCACCGTCGCATCAATAAAGAGCGTATGCACTGGAAAAAATGGTTACCCGAAACATTCGACGATTTTGATAAGCATTTCATCGACTACTTGCGTCAACACTTACCCGCTAGCGAGTCCATTTAACCTTGGAGATACATCATGCACGATTACCCACCAGAGTACGACCAGGAGAACCTCAGCAACACTTATCTTGCCGAGGCTTTTCCAGATGCTGATAGCCCCGCCGAGCTTTACCGACAGGTTTACAAGTGGACTGCTTGCGGTGCATACCTCAGTGTCAGAATCAATTATTTTGAAACCATCGAACCAGATGGATTCAACGATTACCCTTCGGACGTTGAACGGTCTGAATGGATTCACTGCGGCGAACTGCACACGCTTGGAACATGGAAAGACCTTGACCAAAAAGGCGTGTTAATTACTGCGCTTTTAGTCGGTTCAATTGTCGAAGGCGTGGACTATGGAACGGATGATATCGAACTTGAAATCAACCAACTAGATGAAGAGCCCGAAGCATTCAACAAACGGTTTTACGCCGCAATTGATGAAGTAGAAAACCAAGCTGCAGATATCTGGAATGACACGCATGGTTGCGATACATGCCTCAGCCACTGGGCAGAAAATTCAGGCATAACAGAACAAGAATTGCTTAATACTTGGGATTCTGTACCGGTCTGGAAAGACTGCACCGAGTGCCAGGGTCATGGCATGTTTATCTAACCAATAGGGAATCATCAAGCCTAACCCGCTAGCAATGCCCCTAGAAGCCCTTAAACGGGCTTTTGGGGCGTTTTCTCTAACTAATTGGAGTCTACCTACATGGAAACAAGACAGAAGCCTTCTTGGCTTGATCTGATCGATCATCAAATAGCACCTGATCGCTGGTTTAGACCAGTGGAATCCGTTTGGCGTGAGCATGGTTGGAAGCCACCATCGACTGAGTGCCTGGAGACTATGCGGAAACACAAGGCATTCCGCACCTGGTCGCATCACACACCCTCGCGGGAGTCCCAATCATGAAAGAAAGCCTAATCATCAAAGCTTATGAACTACTGATCGAGCAGTTTGAAAAGCAAGTCAAAGAGATGGATGACGATCAGATGAATTCGACTCTGAAGTATCACACGGCATTGCGAGTCTATGAGGAGGCAATCTTTCAGTCACTCGGATACAAAGCCCTGCACAAGCTAGCAATTGAGGCAGATAAACGTATCGAGAAAGAGTTCGGCACAAAGCGATTTGGGATTGCTGAATGCGTTGAAGAAAACTTTGAACACATGGCAAACAAATGACTAAGAAGCAACTAAAAGACATTGAAACCCAATCAAACCTTGAACGATGGCAGGAAGAGCTTGCAAGACATGTTGCTTACCTGCCCATCTTATGCGAACTGGCAAACGTGGACGAAGGCGAATTACATAGAGCGATTGAGATTCACTTCTACGTTCGTTCTATGTCGAAGGGGGCTATGCAATGAATCAAGACTTTGAGTGTCCACGTTGTGGGCATTGCTGCCAAGCACTGGAGACAGAACCCGAAGCCCTGCGGCTGGCTGATGCGCTGGACGCTGAGTTTGTGCAAGGACGAATAAGCAATAGCACGGGCAGGGAATCAGCCGTCGAACTACGCCGATTGGCACTAAAGCAATGGGTTGGACTGACTGAAGAAGAAGTGTCAGATGTTATTGACAATGTTTCGGAAGGAGGAGGTTGGATTGATTTTTTAAGAGCATTAGAAGCCAAACTAAAGGAGAAGAACACATGAGAAAGCTAATCAACCGGCTTGCAAGGACAGATGACTTTGTGATGGTGCATAGCAATGAACTGGAAGCAATCCTGGACTATGTTCAAGACATGGAACATAGGATAAGTATCGTTCGTGAACAGTTGCAGTATCTACTTGCAGAATCTGCCGAATCTGATGCCGAATGATGTATGCCCCCTAGCGTAGCCACAAAGCGCAGCGCAGGGGGCTTTACCACAGATACAAAGTCATATCACTTAATTCCAGTTTGTTAACCGTAGTCTTTTCATAGCCCATGACGCCCTGGCACATTGAGCATATGCGTCTGGCACCGTGTGAGTCATACACCTTGCCAGACTTACGCATACCACCTGTTGAGTACATGCGGCAGGCAGTGTCATCACCGGTCCAGATATGCGCTGCCGCGCTACGCTTTTTGAAGAAATAATATTTCATGACAACCCCTTGAAGCTAAGACAAATACAACCTCACCCGTAAAAAAACAGGTAATTCGCTCGCTCTCGTTTGTCTAGGCTACAGACTTGCGTCTGCTCTCGGGTCTGGCCCCGATGCTTGCCAGTTGTTCCTATCCAGGCTGGCTTGCAAGGAGAACCCCAAGATTAGCCACGTTTATTCCTTTGGTCGCGGCACCGAGGGAGGGCCGGGTCAGCCCCGGTCGTGATCTAGGCAGTAAAAAAGCCGTTAAGGATGCCCCCTGGTGGAAGTCCCTTGGGGGTAAGTCAAGGGCAGGGAACATTCTTAACGGCTTCAGACTGCTTCCACACAGACAACTTGATTGTACCTAATCTCGCTAAGGCGCGTTAAGGCTCGCTAAGGCGCGTGAGCTATCTATCCGACGAACGGTAGATTACTAGGTATAGACATACATTCCTAGTGTGTATAATTTATCTTGCAGTACACAACCACAGGAGAAAACCATGAAGTATTTAACGTTAATTGATTCAGACCTGTATGACATCAGGCTTAAGACCGTTCACATCATTGAAGCCTGCGCCAATATTCAAAGGGTACTTGCAGGCGAATGGACCTCATTAACACCATACCAAGTCAAATGCCTGGAACGTGCATTCGATGAGGCAGAAGAGTTAAAGCACATGCTCAATCACATTAAGAACCGGGATGCTCTCAAAGACATCTCTACTTGTTTCGATGAGGTGGGCATATGATTCCAGAGATCGTTAAACGCACCATCTCGCAAGCAATCAAGTTGCTTGACGCATCCGGTTGCAAGTACAAGATCATTGACCAAGATGGCAATGAGTACGGGTCGCTTGTTGTAGCTGAACCTAAAAAGACTAGCAAGAATTACAAGTACCCTCCAGGAACGATGCACAGGTTTTTCTATCCGCTCATCAAAGACATGAAAGTTGGCGATGTTGTTGTTATCAAAAACTTTGACTTCGAGCCAAGAGCATTGCAAGGCGCAATCACTGGATGGGCTACGGAACATTGGGGGAAAGGTTCTTATAAAACCTGTGTGGTTGGCCCTGACGTTGAAATCTTACGTTGTCATTAGGAGGCAGCATGACTAGCTTTGACACTGAATCAAGACGTAAAGCCATATGGGCTACTGATGCTCGCAAGATCGTAGACGGTCGTGCTGCTGACGTTTATTTGGAAAAGACAGGCCAGACAGAGCGTGAAGACATTTCTCATATAGAGGCAGTTCAGTGGGGGCTGAAGCTGCAGGATGTCATTGGTAGAGAAGCCAGTGCTCGCTTGCAGATGGAACTGAAAGAAGCTGACTATGAGTTATATCACCCTGAGCATACCTGGATGGCTAGTCACTTTGACTTCATTAGTGCTGATGGCACGACACTGGTCGAGGTGAAGAACTACAACCAATCAAAGAGGAATCAATTCGATGCTGAAATCGGTCTTATGCCACCACAGGATCGTGCGCAAGTTGTACACGAGGCTACGGTACACAGGGTACAGCGTTGCATACTTGCGGTGCTGTTTGGAGGTCAAGAATTGGTACTTATTGACAAGCCAATACCCGATAGTGAAAAAGACGCGCTCATACAACTGGAAAGCCAAATATGGGCCTCAATACAGACAAACACGCCTCCAGAAGCCAGCACAGTGGATGCGGCACGAAGGCTTTTTCCTACCTCGACAACTCAAGCCGTGGTCGCCACCTCTCAACTGGAGCAAGCCTGCCAGCAACTGAAAGCCATCAAGAATCAGATCAAGCAGTTCGAGGAAGCAGAAGAGAAGCTACAGGGTTACATCCAAGGCCAGATGAAAGAAGCAGGTTCGCTTGTGACTTTTGATGGCAAGGTGCTTGCAACCTGGAACTCAGCGAAAGGTTCTAAGCGTTTTGATCCCAAGTTACTGCAATCAGAAATGCCTGAAGTTTATGAGCGTTACATCGTTGAACAACCTGGCTCACGGAGGTTTTTAATTAAATGAGCAACTTAGTCGATCCAACAAAACTTGATCAGTCGATCATCGATTCCATCGTACTTAGAGGAGATCTAAGTGGTCTTAAAGAAGAACAGCTTACCGGCTACTATAACTACCGCTGCCAACAGGTCGGACTCGATCCTAGTGCAAAGCCGTTCGATCTTCTTGTGCTCAGTGGGAAGAAAGTTCTGTACGCGAACGCAGGGGCCACACAACAACTCTGCAATCTGCACGGACTGTCCACTCAGATCACTAACCGTGAACGAGTTGAGGACGTCTATCTGGTATCTGTACGATGCCTTGGAAAGGATGGAAGAGCATCTGAGAACCAGGGAGCAGTCGATATTAAAGGACTCTCCGGTGAACGTCTTGCCAACGCGCTCATGAAGGCCACAACAAAAGCTATTCGTCGAACGGTACTTGCTCACGTTGGACTGGGGATGCTTGATGAAACTGAACTCGACACTATCCCGACTAATCAATATCAGAAGGTTGATCTGCCGCCTGTACAGGCTCTACAGCCGCTTGCTGAGGTCATTGAGGGTAAGTTTAAGGTGATGGTTCCTGAAGGCGCTGGAAGCAAGGTTTACAGCTCGCATCAAGACGAACTGCAATGGCAGGACAACTTCTTTGGCCTGATCGGCAAGATCGCTGACAGCAAGAAGATGACAACGGAGGAGAAGAACGCCAAGTTGGCGAGTCTCTTTCGGGTCAACCACGAAACCATCGATAACTTTGGCGGGGTTGCAGCCATTGCATTCAAGAAACGCTGTCACGATCATTCGGTCGAGGGTTATATCCCAAAAAAGGTAGTGACTCTGGATGCGGAGGAAGACGTGGTGTTCGAATGACTCAAACAGAAGCAGTGCTTGAGCGTTTGCACCAAGGAACGCTCACGCAACTGCAAGCCTACGCAGAGATTGGGTCAACAAGACTTGCAGCCAGAGTCGAAGAACTAAGGAAACAAGGTCACACCATCGTGACACATACGATTAACCGGAATGGCAAATCCTTTGCCGAATATCAACTAGTGAGGAAATAAATGGGTTACGAACAACAGCAAGGCAGTGGCGTACTTTTCACCGTTAAAGAGAAGAAGTCTGACAAAGCACCAGACTGGTCAGGCAGCTTTACCTGCGATCAGGCTTACAAGCCTGGTGATGTGATCAAACTGTCAGCATGGACGAAACGCAGTGCTTACGGCGATCTGATCTCAATCAGAGTGAATAACTTCGTACCAGGTCAGCCTGCAAGGCAAGGTCGTGAGGTGAGCTCCCAAGACGATGACAGTGTTCCTTTTTAATGTTATGTCCTAAATGCGCTGAACGTGGTGAACACAATGATTCAATCATCCTTGAGACTCGCAGGTATGGCGGCAAGAAGCCTGCGAACTCTTGGGTGACACGCAGGCGGCGATGTGTCGCTTGCTTTCATCGATTCACCACCACAGAAGTCATTAAAGGCGCTAATGACAAGGTATGGGACGCTGCACTACGTGAGGATATGGCATGAACCTAACTGACATTCAACTCAAGATTCTGAAGTACGTTTCAAAGCGTAAGACACCCGTTACATCTAAGGATGTTCAATTGCAAACCAAGATCAACCGATCTACCGCAATTCATTCCCTCCATTTGCTGGCAAAGAAGGGCTACATCAAAAGCAAGCCTTGCATGATCAACTGTCGTAAAGAATATTTCTATGAGTTTTTGACGATGGAGCCAGTTCCAGAATATCCAACCAACAGACCGTATAGGTTTACGAAAACCAGAATCACACTTGACCCCAAAATCTTTCACAATCCATTTAATCTGAGGCCATCATGATTCCAGAATCAGAGGACTTGCAAGCTAGGATTGCGACACTGCAGCAACTCAACCAAGAGTTGAGAATCATGGTGGCTCGCACAGAAAGACAACTATCCATTCGTAATTCTTTTATCCGTGCATTGTTAGACCCTGATGTTTTTGGTTATGGTGTTGAAGGTGAAGTGCGTGAGGAAGCCTGGAAAGTGCTTCGAGGAGTCAGAGATTGAGCAAACTAGGTAAAGACCGAGGTGCCAGTTATGAACGAGAGGTCTGTAACGCGCTTACAGAGCGCTTAGGAACGAAAGTAACCCGTGTACTAGGGCAAGCAAGAGATGGCGGCTCAGACATCGATCTAGGACCGTTCATGATCGAATGCAAGCGTCGTAGGAAGATAGCGCTCTATGAATGGATGGAACAGGCCAAAGTTTCATCCAAGGGTGAGAAGGTGCCTGTCGTGATTTGCAGGGCTGATGGCAAGGAGAGTCTTGTGATCTTCAGGCTTGACGATGCAATCACGCTCATGCAGAATGAACTTTAGTGTCTCCTGCTGAGTCTGCCAGTCGGTTGTGGCGCTTGAGGCAAGCGTTAGCAGATAGCCTCGGTGTTGTCTCCTTGAGTCGCTCTTCCCAACGAGCGTTTACCGCCTAGTCAGGCGGTTTTTTTTCGCAGTCTTTGCGGATTCTCGAAAATTCTTGGCGGTGGGAGAGCCTTTACTACCTGGCTTTCTCATCTTTTCTCCAGAACCTGCTGCAATGCGAGCACGTTTAGCATGAATGTTTGCGTACAAACCTGGTTTCATTTAACACCTCCAGCGTCTTCGAGCGGCCTTACCTCTTGGGCCAGACCATGATCTTGATCGTGCACAGAAACTTTTCTTCCTGGCTCTTTCCTTGGGACTTGTAGGATTAGGTGCAGGCGCTTGCAGATTAGAGCCTGTAGCCCTGTTATAAGCCTTCCTGCCGGCTTCTGTCATACCACCACCTTCAGCCACTGACTGAAAGTGTCTGCCCTTACCTTTAGTCGTCTTTGCAATCGGGTTTGCCATGCTTACCTCATCATCAATGCTTCAGCTTCTCGACGCTTAGTCAAACCTGGAAGCACTCTGCCCGCAGCCTTGTTCCACTTGCGACATTCGACCGCAGCACCTTCCCAGTCGCCAGCATCAACACGCTTTTTAAAGGTCGAGATTCTGTAGTTGCCTAGCCCACAGTTATACGCCCAACTGATCACCGCAGCAATACGTCTAGGGCTTGCAGAAACGATGCTAGGGGAGAGTTTTACCACTCCGGATACGAAGTACCTGACATGTTCCTGAAGGGCATCCTCAGCTTGTTCTTTTGACCAGATAGTGTGTTTGCCAATACCACGGCCAGTGCTACCAAAACCAATAGTCCAAGGCTCAGCGCCAGTGCCGGGATCAGGATAAGCACAGCAGTCGCCGTTAGGCAAACGTCGAGCATAACCTTCAAAGGGTTTGATGAGTACGTTGATGGCAAGCTCAATCGCTTCATTCACTTGTACTTCTCTATGCTGCGACCGACGAACCAGAACGTCAAAATCATGGTGAAGAGTCCAAAGTCATCTTCATCCCAACACTTCACAATGACTTCATGCCACGGCGCATTGCTTTGAAACGCAAGAACAAGCGTAGCCGCCTTGACTGTCGCATACATCGCAAAGATAGCCCAAGTAATACCTGGACGAACCAACGCCGAGATGCCAGCCACAAACCAACCCGCTGACTGAGCCGTCTGGCTCTGCTCCTCAAACGCAGACTTAATGGTGTCGAGTTGTTGAATCGAATAGTCAACATACTTCTCCTCCATCTTAAAAGTGCCACGCATCTTCTCAAGATCGGTCTGCAAGGTGAACATGGCTAACTCATGCGCACGTTCATTCTTCTTATCAAGTAACTTCAAGACCTCTGGTGCTAGCCTAAACAAGCCACCAAAGATGCTGCCAAGCAAACCACCTGAAAGCAGATCAAACATTACTTGTTCAGAATCTGATCAATGCGTGTATGCGCTTTGTCGGCTGTCATGTGCAAGTGTTCAACCTTGGCCTTGAGTTCTGCTAAGTCTGAACGAATAGCCACATATGCACCAAACGCGCCAGCAGCAGCACCAATCAAGGCTTGTATCACTACTGACATCGACACTTCCATGCTATGACTTCCCGTTTCCTGCCGTGAAGTAAGCCTCTGCTGTACCTGACTCAGTAATTGCAGCAATGTAAAGCGGCTGAGTCGGACTACATTGACCCGGTATGGTGTACGTCCTAATGTCATCTTGAATAGCAACCAAGGCGTACTGCGGTGTAGCAGAAGGCGCTGTCACCGTTAATGCGGGATCGGTGGTTGACATGCGGAAGTACACGGGCTTGCCAGAGCCTGAATTCTCATGACTTGTAACCAGCAATTGATTGCAAATCGTGTCTGGCGTTAACGCTACAACTTGAGAAGTTGTCGTAGCAAGAATTTGAACCGTCTTGCCACCAGGTTCAAAAGGATTAACGGTTGCCATTCTTGCTCCCCCATTGCTGCGCCGCAGTCATGGTGCCATAGCATGGCGCACCGTTGGTGAACTTAGGCTGGAAGTTGGGGTTAACTTGCTTGGTCGTGCCTTGGCTAGGCTTTAGCACCACCTGTTTGCTCACCACTTTCGTCATCGTCATCATGCTTCGTTTCCTTTATTAAGGATGGTAAAAACACTGTGATGGCAAAGATCAGCAATGCAGCGATCCGCTCATAACTCGGCCCCCACATTGTCCAGCAAGCTAAGGCAAAAGTCATCGACAACGCCAAGATTGTCAACACCCTCGCCACCACTAACTTCAAACTAATACGTACGACCTTCAGAAGAAGATTTGAATCCATGTTCAGCCCCATGGGTTAATTAAGGATATCTAGTCTACCTTAACTATCTTCATCATCGTCATCGTTCATAAAGCCACTACCCCATTCAGCATCACTCGCTTTTAGGCGTATGGCTTCTAACTTCAATGCTCTGTCAATAATCTTTGACTTATCGGTAAGGCTTGCTTCCGGGTCTGCCATGACTTCAGCCAAGAGTTTGCTGATCGCAGCCTCTAAGTCAGGGTTTATGCCCGACTGCTTACGCTTCACCGCATCATGCGACGCTTGGGCTGACGCTCAGGCATCTTGTTCATCGGCTGGCGACCAAGCGCTCGTTGTGCTGCAAGCGAGCCTGCAACCTCGTTGCGACCTGCTTCAGCGGCTTGCGCTTCCTGCCGCTTCATCTCTTTATTGCCTTCCTTCATCATCGTCATATCGTAGTTCATCGCATACCTCTCTTTGGTTTACGCGCTGTGGAATAGGCTATGGCCGCAGCCTGCTTGACTGCTGCTCTCTTACTAGCAGGACGGCTTGTGCCAATCTTGCCACTTTCTTTAAAACTACGCACTATCTCTCCAATGTTGCTAGAGATGGTCTTCTGGCTACTACCTTTCTTAAGGGGCATTTGTCTCTCCTTCTGGGATTAAGGAGCCTGTCTCTGCTGTCAACACATTGCGAGCAAGCGTCATAATTAAACCCGGCCTTTGACGTTCTGGCGCTGCAAGTACACGACGAAGTTCATCAGGGTTAGATATGATTTCAGCCACTGCACGACGTAAAGCTGGAGCGTAATCACCTCTTACTGCTTGATAACCAAAGATACCTCCAACCGCAGCCGGAATTCCAAGCGCTGTATATAAACTCTGACCACCAAGTCCAGCTAATGCTCCACCAATACCCATTACACCAGCAACTGTGTATTGCCCTTTTCTAGCCTTAACAACTTCTTTCCGTATTTCGTCAGTAAATGCGGCTTCTGGCGACATTGCTCCAACCGCTTTACCTGCGGCAATTTTTGCTCGTTCAACCGCATTCTTAGCAATATCAACTGCTTCAACTAAAGACCTAACTTCTGCTAACTCATCAGGCTTATACAGTCCAGAAGATTTAAGGGCAGGCTCAATGTTTCTTTCAAACAAACTCATAAGTTTATTTTCAGGAGCACGAGAAAGCGCTTCTCTTACAGCAGACTTAAAAGCATCTGTTGCCTCTGGAACTTGTCTAACAGCATCAGCCATTGTTTGTATATCTTTTTGGCTGCTGCTACCAGTGAGTCTTTGATAGAAAGCGTCTGAAGCGTTTTTCTCTCCAAAACTAAGGTTGTCTTTAATTTCAGCAATCTTTGCCGTCAATCCTGAACGAGCTTCTTCAACCTCTTTCGTCATGCGAGCTTGTGAAGTTTGTTGCGCCAGTTGCTGGGCAGAAATCCTTGGTTGTAAATAACCAGTAATTCTTGCAACAGCAGCTTCTTCAAGTTCTTTTGCAGTTCTAGCACCTTGCGCTCTAACTTGTTCTGCCGCCGGTAACGGAAATGGCTGCGTCGGGACTTTTCTTTCAGCTAACTGTCCGATTTCAGATTCTGCTGCCTTACTAGCAGCACCAAGCCTTGTAGCTTCAGCGCCTGCTCTAGACAGGCTTGATTGCAAATTAGTTAATTGATCGCGCAAACCTTTGAACTGATCCAAAGCAAGCCAATCTCGATTGCTGTCAATTGTCCTTGCAACATCTTGCGCTGTGCCACCACGCATTTGATCATTTAAGTATTTGGTTGCTAGACTATTAACTAGCGCTTGATCGCCGCCGACCAAATCAGTAAAGGTCTTAACGCTTTCTTGCGAACTGAATAACCTTGATGGTATCTGCGCTGGGTCAGTAATAAACCTCTCACCAAATGGCGTTTGCGCTGTAAGAACCTTGCCTTGCAGCGTATTGAATTGATTGATCGGCTTACTTGCTTGCGCGTAATTGCTCAAATAACGCCCGAATACATCATCACCAACAAACTGCCGTTGCATAGCTTCTACAGCATTAGCAAGCTGACCAGCTTCTAATGAACTAATCGCAGCAAAACCTTCATCGCCACCATAAGAACGGTCACGCAAACGTCTACGTATTTCTTCAAGCGAATTAAAAGAAACGGGTGTTTGCACAACAAAAGTCTGACCTGCCTCATTAACCTTTTCTTGCTTTCCAGTCACATCTGCTAGCAAGCGTTTAAGCATCGGCTCGCGCTGAGGATCAACCTGACCTGGAATTGTTCCTGCGCCAACTTTTGTTTTAATTAGCGACTCAAAATCCGTCGCTGCTGGTACCGCGCCAGCGCTTTGATTTGTTTTGCTAGCAACAATAGCCTCAATTGCGTCAAGATCGTTTTTGACTTGTTGCCTTCGATTAGTTTTAAGTTGTTCAAGTCTTGTGTTAGCAGCAGCTCTAGCTTCTTCACCGATTGGAGATGGCGTGACACGCTCACCAAATTGACCAAACCCTTGTTGGGCTTCTTGCATCCCTCGCTCAGACTCTGCTATGGCTGCATCACGACGTTGTTTCAATTCGTCAATTTGATTGCGAACACGTAGCGCTTCTTGTTTAATAGCTTCTGCCGCTTCATTTTCTATGCGAGTAGCTTCGGCTTCTGCTTGAGCGATTGCTTGCTGTCCTTGACCACGCACTCTTTGGCGTATCTGACCGGCAACTTGCGTAGCCCTTCTAACTGATGTCTCTGCATCTTGCAGCGCTTGATCTCTTATATTTCGTATTGATCTATCAAACTGTTGAGTCAACAAACGCGCAGATTCACTTGCCTTATCTTCCAAGGCTTTACCAACTGTTGCCGCCCCGCCAGTTCCGACACCACCTTCAAGTTCTGCCTTAGCACCTTCAAGTCGTTGTTTTCTTGTTGCGCCAACTTCTTTTAAACCACCTTCTCTAACTGTTTCTGGCAATCGTCTAACCAAACTCTCAGCAACTTCTTGACGCATTGATGGAACTAATGGAGTAACAGCTCTTTCAATAGCGCGACCTACTGGATAAGTAACAAGACCTGGAATCATTTCACCTGCCATGCCAGCAAGCTGAGTTACAACTGGGCCAGCGCCTTGAGCCTTAGCAACTTGTTCCGCAGCGCCGCCAGCAGTTCCAGCGGCAAACGCGCCTCCAGCCATCTTGGCTGCTTCACCAACTGTTTTAGGCTGCAAAGATGTTAGTAATTGGCTACCAACCTTTGCCGCCGTTGATGGGCCGCCGAGGCGTTGTGCGCCTATGGCAAGTTGAGCGAGCCTTGAACCACCAGCAAGAACAGGGACTGCCGCAACCGCTTGCAGCCCACGTTCAAAAATTGACGGTCCTTTTGGAACTTGATCGCTATAAGTGCCAGGCGCTGACTTTGCACCACCAGGTATTTGACTCAATACATCAGTAGATGGCTTAGTCTGCTGATCAAATTGATCAAATACATTCTTGCTTTTAGAAGATGTCTCATCAAATTGATCAAAAACATTAGCCATTACTTTTCTCCAGACAAGTAACGATCAGCAGCGCCAGCACCATACTTAGCATCAAAATCAGCTTTTGCATTAGGATTTCTTTTTAAGTAATCAATAGCAGCGGCTGGAATTGCTTGAGGTTGCGGTTGGGGTTGTTGAGGCAACCTAGGTACACCTGTTCCTATTCCCCCTACGTTAACCCCCATGCCAGCGGCTCTTTGCGCAGCATTACTAAGTCTTTGTTCTGTCGTAGGAAGGGTGCTTGTGCTTGGGACTGAACTAAGAATACGATTTCTTGCTTGATCAAGAATTTGTAATTTAGTTGTGAAGTATTCTGGAATAGCAGAAGGATCATTACCAGGACCAATTATTGATTTCCTCCAAGATTCTTGTTCCTTCCCCATCAAAGTTGCACCGAATTTTTCGTGTCGTTCAGGTATTTGAAACGCTTCAAATCGCCTTAAAAAATTAGACATTTCTGGGTCTTTTAAGGCTTTTTCACGCCACTGCGCAACAACATTGCCCGCCAAATCTGTACCAAAACCAAAAAACTTTTCAGAATTGGCTAAAGCAATTTGTTGCAATTGCACAAGTTCATCGCGTAAGTTTTCGATTCCTCTAAGTTCTTTCTTTTCAGTAGGGCCAAGTTTTTGTGCGGCATCTTTGTCTTTATCAATCTTTCGATCAAATTCAGCAAGGCTTAAAAGAAATCTTTGTTTAGAAAGTTCCGCTCGATCTGCTCTTGCATCAGATCTTTCTTGTCGACGAATCTGTAATTCTTCTCGTTTTAACTTACGATCTTCTTCTGCCTTTTTAAGCTCTGCCATTCCTTTTAAGCCTTCAGCCATTCCCTTTTCAGCAGCTTCTAATTGCTTTGTAATTTGGTCTGTATTGCGTGTGGCAAAGGCGTACCGCATCGTTCCATTATCAGTTTCTGCTTGAATTCTCGCTTGCAAAGAGTTGTACTCTGCTTGATCTCCTGCTAGCTTTGCTCTAACAGCAGACTCGTACATTGCTTTAACCTCTTCAATCTTCTGTTTCTGGGTCTCCAATGCCTTTTCAAAGATGATCTTTTCACGATCAAAGACATCCTTCCGACCTTGCTTGTAACCATCAAGCATTCCAGTCATTGCTTTCAAACCAGCAATACCGCTACGCTTTGCCCCACCGCCTGCTAATGCACCAACAAGCATCATCGATATAGCAATCGTTTGCAATTGTTCAGGCGTTTGTTGAGTCGGTGCAAACTCAATAGGTTCTGGCCTTGCAGCAATAGCCTCTTCTTCTAATAGTTTTGTACTAGCAGCTTGCCTTTTTGCGAGGTTGCCTATGTCTTCAGCGCTTTGTGTGCGCTGTTGCATAATGTCTTCACCAACCTTTTGCTCTTGTTTAAGAGATTCTCGCATCATTTGTGGCGCAAGTTCCCTAGCCCTTGCACCGCGCTGTGCCATGCCACCAAACTCTTGCTCTAAAGTACCAACCGGTTTAGTTGGCGGTTCATTTAACTGGGAGATCAATTTATCAACCCTGTTTTCCATGCCTAAAACACTTGTCGTCATGATTAACCACCTAATGGGCTAGACAATGCGGTTCTTCTTTGTTGCGTTGCAGCAGTCTGTACAGGCTTAGCAACTTCATTTGAAGGCTGACCAGCAAGCAAGTTACCAGACGCTCTAAGAGCATCGCCAAGCGCTGTACCAACCCTGCTATCTGCTTCGTAGCCTGCAAGAATAGCTTGCTGCAAATACTTGTCTGATATACCAATGTTCTTGAGTCCTTGGTTAATCAAGTCTTGAGCGCCACGCTGTTGCATCTCTGTTGTTCTTGCTGCTAATTGCTGTTGCGCAGTACCTGAACGCTGACCACTGTTTGCCAATGCTTGACGTTGCTGCGCTTGGAATGCAGCAATCTGTTGACGTTGAACTGGCGTTAGTTCGCCACGCATACCAGCACCTAACTGCTCTTGCCCTACCTGGCGAGGCGCTTGACCTAACTGCCTGAGTTCGTTTTCCATGGCACGAGCGTCTTTGAATCCACGCCTTGCTTGTATGCCTGCCATCAGTGCATTAGCTAATGCTGCACCACCAGGAGTCTTCAACCCTTCAAATACCTGTTTAGCACCTGACTTAGCCATGTCAGCAAGGTTTCTTGGCTCGGAAAAAGCCTGATCTATTGCTTCTTGTTTGGTATCTCTAACTTGTGGAGGCCCAACCATTTCACCGTCATACATACCCAACCCAAACTGCGGTTCAACACCTCCGAAACCAAATCCACCAGGTTGAACTTGCGAAAGGTTTGGTGTAAACGACCTTGTAGTAGGAACTTCACTTGGTGTTATAGTGTCTTTTGGATCAGTATAAATAAGTGCGTTGTTCATGTTGACTGGTTGAGAAACCGTATCAGCAGAAAACACTGGTGCATCAAATCCTTGCTGTTCCGCAGGCGCTAAGTCTTCGTAGCTACCAAGGAATGGATCGGTTTCAAACTCAGGCAACCCTGTGTCAGGATTCATGGTGCCAGCACCACCTCTAGACTTGAGCAGTGCAGCCTCTTGCGGTGTAATGTGCGCTAAGATTGTGTCTTGCCCACGTCCTTGCCTGCGCAGCATCTCTGCCAACGCTTTGAGATCGAGGCCACCGCCAAGAAGTGCGGCAAGTTGTTTAGCCATGATTAGATTCCTAACAAGCGACGAAGTTTTAACGATCTAACATTCCAGACGGGTTGCTGCTTTTCTTCAGGCGTACCCTCTATATCACCAAGATAACCTTCTGACAAGCCTGGTCTAAGCGGAAGTATTTGAGCAGACTCTTCCACCCTACTGCCAGGAGATACTGACGGCCTTACGGTTCTTGTCCTGACTTGATTGCCAGTATCTACGTTAATGGACGGTGTTTCAGGAACAATCAAAGGCGGTTCAGGGAATGTTGGTTCTGGTATCGGAACACCCTCAATAGGCGGCGAAATCGGAGGAAGTCGATCTTCTACTGGAGGATTTAGTTCTTCAATAATCTGCTCTAACAATAGATCTTCTTCAGTTTTATATGGTGGCGGTTCATCTATTGGAGGAATCGGTTCATCTACATTGACATTAGGGTCGACATTGATATCTGGATTTGGATTTACATTTGGGTTTGGGTTTGGATTTGGAGTAACAGTCGGCGTTACTTCTGGCTGAGGCGTTACCTCAGGTGTAACTTCTGGCGTGACCTGCGGCGTTGTTTCAGGAGTTACCTCTGGAGTTATTTCTGGAGTTACTTCTGGAGCAAATGTTTGACCAGTATCAGGTGTGACTGTTGGCTGGCTTGATGTTCCTGTACCTGTGCCTGGATTAACACCTGGTTTGACATCTACATTAGCGCCGACAACTAATGGCACACCAGTTACGCTGTCAATGCTAGGTATGTTGATTGCACCGCCATCATTCGTAAGCACAAGCACTGTTCCGTCATTGTTGTTTTGCAAAACAATGCCAGGAATCGTTATCGATGGCGCTTGAGGAACAACAACCGGCGGCACTGAAATGTCCGGTGTCGTAACAACTGGCCCAGTATCAATTGGCGTAGAGACAACAGGCCCTGTGTCAATCGGTGCAGTCACTTCTGGTTGCGTAACTGATGGCGCTGTGACAACAGGCTGATCAACAACAGGCTGTTCAACAACAGGACTGGTATCAACTGGGGTTGATGGCAATGGAATGCTTTGACCAGGCGTTACACCTTCTGCTGGGATGATCGTTATATTGCCAGCATCATCAATGACTGATGCTTGTTTTGTATTTGGATCAACAGCTATGACAACACCAGACCCAGAAGGTGGAGGCGTTGACGGCAAGACTGTTCCACCGTCAGTAGGCAGCGTGGTTGTCGCTGGTTTGTCAGCAATAACATCAGTTCCTAACTGTGCAGAAACATTGCTGCCACTACCAACCAAAGCCTCTAAAACAATTTTATCAGTGAGTTTTCCGTAATCAATTTCCCCATTGGCAAAGTACTGTTCTCCAACGCCTTGTCCAGCAGCTTCAACACCTTCTGTTAATGTTCCTGTTACAGCTTGCGTTCCTAATCGTTTGTTTAGAGATGTATTAGCACCAGAAAAGAATGGCTCTAATAAACTTTTATCAACAAAAGCTCCTACCGCAAGCGTTGTACCAGCAGAAACAGCAAATGCTTTAGATGCCTGTTCATGGGCATAATCGTCAGGGAAATTTCTGCTCTTAAGCTCATCAAAGACATCTTTGTAAGAAGCTAAACCAGCTTCAGCAGCATCAGTGGCTACTGATGTTGTTACAGCGCCAGCCAAACCAATCTTGGCCGCATCATCTGAAACGTTAACGCCAAGTGTTTTTGCTGCAAATCTGTTAAACGCATCAGACTTTGCTACTGCTTGCGCAGTCTTGCCTGCAACAATTCCAAGCCCAAGAGGAAAAATCTCTTGGGTTAATTCAGTCAATACCCAGTCACCAAAGCCTACTGGATTTTTAACCGCAGCAATTGTTGCGGCAACAGCTTTGCTTGCCATCGTCATTGACGTATCAATTTCTGACTGCGTTACATTAGGATCAAACGCTCCTACGTTTGAATAATTTGATTGTTCAGCAGCAAGGTTGTCAGACAATGTTCCAAAGACATCCGGTGCATTTTTAATCGCGTTTCTAATATCTTTCTGCTCATCAAGCACTTGTTGCAGCGTAATGTTTCTACCTTGCGTAGTTATCCTTTGACCTAACTGTTGTGCTGCATTGTTTCTATCGCCAGTTAAAGCCCCGTAACCAACACCAGCAAGTTCTAAAAGTTCACCGCCACCTTTTAATGCAGGCGCTGCAACGTACCTTGCTGTAGTTTTGAAGATGTTGTCTGCTTCTGTATTAGACAATCCTTGAGCATTGCTTTCAGGACTTACAGCGCTATAGTCAATAACTGCGTTATCAGATACAGACGGTGTAGTTGCTCTTCTAGCCGCTAACTCTTGAGCAATTTGGTTAAGCCTTGCTTCTTGCTCTGCTGTCTTACCTGCTGCGCTTCCTCGCCCGCCACCGGCATCCGTTGCAGTGGTTGACGCTGTAGGAGGGGGCGTAGTGACGATTGGTGTTCTAGAGAAACCGCCAGTACCTGGTTCAGCAAACTCACCAACTGTCGTGCCGCCTGGTATGGTGAAATCAGATGTACCAGGTTCTACCGGAGTTGCAGATTGAATCTCTTGTTCTGCATTCAAATTGCCTTGTACATTGTTAGCTACCGATGTATCAATGTCTCTTTGGATTAAATCAAGCACATCGTTTGCTGCAACGCCTGCGTTGACCGTATCAGCACCAGCAATGCCACCTACTGTATCAACGCCCGCGCCAGCAGGAATGCTGTCATTGCCAGCAGCACCTGTAATGGTCTGTGCAGGAACACCAGGAATTTTTGTGACTTGATTCTGTGCATTGATGCCAGCAGAAAGTCCGGAACCAAACCCTTGCGCTACTGATGCGCCAACATCGCCGCCAGTAGCTGCCGCACTAAGTCCACTTGTAACGGCTGAGGAAATCGCAGAGTCAACAACTTTATCGCCAGTAAGACTAACGTTTCCAAGAGCCTCTTTGCCGCCAGTTGATATCACTGAATTGACAAGCGCCGCTTCAACGTCACCACCTGTCAATGCAGCAACGCTTACTGCTTTAACAGCATTGTCAATGTAAGCATTGCCTGACAGATTTGGAAGCCCTTGATTGATACCGACGCTTACAAAACCATTTTTTAACGCTGTTTCTATAGGAACGCCTGCGGCAACATCAATACCTGCTTTGAGTACGGCATTGCCTACTGCTGTCTGTATGGCAGCAGATGTGCCAGCAGGAAGGATTGCAGCACCAAGAAACTGACCTACACCAGGAACAAAGTTAAGGGCTATTGGCGCTAGCGCTGTAACAACATCTTTCCATGCTTCGCCTTCATGCGCGTAATACGTCGTTAATTTTGGCTTACCGTCTGACCCTAATGTGAAATGAGCGGCAGTTTCGTCATCTCTAATGCCATGTTTGAAATTTGGCAAATATGGACCAATTGCATTGCCGGTCTTTTTGTTGAAATACTCTCCATCAGACAACTCTATTTGGTCGCTGCCCGAACGTATGAAGTATGCGGTGGGAGGATCTCCACCGTTCTCAATCCAACGCCCTTCAAGTTTTCTATAACCAATATCATCTAAATTAGTAATACCTGTTTTTGACGTAAGTTCTTCAGCAATTTTGTTGTAAAAATACGCAGGGTGATTTACGAGCATACCCCCCGAAGAATTTGCAGCATCAAGGTTTTGGCGCAGTTGATTTGCAAGAGGGCTGAGTTGAGACGCAAGATTGTCAGTGCTTTGAACATAAGCCTGATTGACAAGCATTTGATTAACCTTAGTGCCTTTTACACTTGCCGCCTCTTGTGGCGATAGCCACTTTGCTGGAGCAGTGTTATAGCTCCCATACTCATCACCATATTCAGGGCCATCAGGATCAAACAATTCGTAGCCAAGTGCTTCAAGCCGCCTTCCTGCATCTTCTCTTGCTTGCTTTGCCGCAATACCTTGTGTACTTAAAACACGATATTGCATACCGTCAGAATCCGTTGCATATGTATAGTCTTCAGGTTTATATGAAGAATCATTCGCTGTCGCCAACAAACTGCTAATAACTGTAGGATCTTGATCAAGGTATTTGTTGAGATTGGCTGAATCGATACCTAAAGCAGTAGCTATTTGATCTCTGCTGACTTTGTTTGTTGATGCAAACTCATTGATTTGCTGCGCTTTTTGCTGATTAGTCAGATCTTTATTGTTATATATATTTGCAAAAGAAGTTTTAATAGCAGCCGTTGTTGGATCAGGCTGATCTAAAAACGTATTTAAGAGCGCTACGCCTTCTTGACCAGTAAACCCTAATGCTGTTGCTAAAGTTTGCGGACTTATTGTTGTGCTATTTATATCGCGCAGAGCCTTAATTTCTTGCGCTTTTTGATACCCTGTCTTATTGGGATCATTATAGATATCATTAAATTGATCGAGGATATTTGATTGCCACTGCTGACTTCTTTGGTTAGCCCAGTCTGTTGCAGCCTGTGTCGTGCTAAGCTTAAAAACATCAGCTTTTTCTGCCTCTGTTAGCGGCCTTCCAAAGACTTGTTGAGCGGCGTAATCAAGGGCAGTCTTTCGGAATATCTCTTTTTCTTCAGGGCTGATGTCTGTTCCGAACTGCTGCCGCCAATAGTTAAGTCCTTCAGTGTCAGGGGCTTTGCCAGCGACTTCTTGATACAAAGCCGCATAAGGATCGGTAGCCGTACTTTGATTTTGAGTCAAAGCACCCGTTTGGGTCGCACTCGCCAACCCGCCTGAATTGATGTCACTCAAGTATGATGACGCACCATTTGTAGAAACCGTTGTAACAGCAGGCGTTATCGTGACTGGGAAAC
>OGWP01000006.1_pt1 | contig 20714 bp, 45 predicted proteins | sample 1576051 | NCBI WGS metagenome assembly OGWP01 (sample SAMN07581524, study PRJEB24739) | freshwater metagenome | reverse complement strand
TTTTTTTTTTTCAAGCAGAAGACGGCATACGAGATGCGCATTAGTGACTGGAGTTCAGACGTGTGCTCTTCCGATCTGTTTCCCAGTCACGATAGGTTTGGCTCAATTGACATTGTGTGGATTTCAACTGCGCCTTTGCCGCGCACAAGAATCAAGAACAAGACATTTCCAAAATGAACCAGCTTTGCGCCATCGTCCTGCACGATTGCGGCAAGTTTGCCCATTGCCTCGTCAGCCAATTCCTGCGAACCAAATTCATTCAGGAAGTATTGATTGGCAATGCTCAGAACTTCTTGCTGTTCTTGTTGGTCAATCATCCCGGAATCTCCACGGAACCCGTAATCCCTGCACCAACCTTCATGGCTTTGAGTTGGGCTTCGGCTTGGAATTCCTCTTGCTTCAGTGCCATTTGCGCTCGGAACTTCTCCATCTCCAGTTGCATCTTCGCCATCTCTTTTTTGCGCATCAACTGAAGTTCCAGAGCCGCTTTTTCCCGAGCCAATTGCATCTCGGCTTCCATCTTGGCCTGTTGGGCCTGAATGTCTGCTTGAGTCTTAGCCATCAGAGCCTGGACTTCAGGAGGCATCTGAGGTTGCTGCGGAGGTGGGTTCGACAGTGCCTGATCAATCTCTGGCGTAATCGGCTTAAAGAATTCTGCGGAGTCTTTGAATCCTGCGGCTTCCACAAAACGACCAAGAGTGCTGCGATACTGACCCATAGAAACAAGCGGATTCGCAGGGCCAAACTGACCGAGCATCTGTTCCTGCTTGGCAAGAACCATCTGAAGCATCGCCATTTGCTGATCGCGGTTTCCATTGCCTAGCCCCACATTGATTGAGAGGTCATACTTGTTGGCCCATGTACGAGGGTCAACGGCGACATACTGACCGCGCAGACGAATGATGCGCTCTTTGTTCTGGTACTTCGTGACCAGGTGCAGGATGCCTTCAAAGAGTTCCTTCACCCCACCTTCAGCGAACAAACGGGCGATGAGTTCGATCTTTCCTGCCCCGGCTTGTTGCATCGAGGCGACTGCGGCGGCGGTCACATTCTGGAGGATATTTGCATCCAGACCCTGCGACATATCGGTTACGCCAGTACGCTTCTGTTGAACAGTGTCCAGATACTGAAGCATCGGGAAAGACTGGCCCGACATATTCTGGACTTGAAGCTGACCAATTGCGGTCGGAGACTTCACCCGAATAACCCCACCAGCCGTAGAGGTCAGTAGGTCATCCAGGTTCACTTGTCCGTCAACAGCCCAAGTCCGAGCATCGTTGGTCAGATACAGGTTGTCCAGCATCTGACGGGTTACGGTGGTCTTAATCAACTGGAGGTCGGTAGTCCGATCAGCCAGAGAGTTGCCAAAAAACTTGTGCGGAATCGGGATCGGGCAAATTGAGTAGAAGGGGATGTAATCGCATTCCTCATTGCTCAGAATCTCATTGCCTGCGTAGAACACCTGACGCAGTTCAGCAATACCGTCACCGTTCTCATCGTGCAGGATGTAGCATTCAAAGACCTCAACCTCTTGCAGAGCCATTTCCTCGGATTGGAGGTCGTAAGGTTGCTCACCAGGAGAGAAACGAACCACCCTCTCAGGTGTATAGGCAAGAGCATCGCCACTCGGTAGGGAGTTGACTTGCTCTTTATCGAACCCCATAGCGATCAGGTCACTGCGGGTAATTTGGCGGCGATGGGCGACAAAAGGAGCAGCGCGAGAACCACGAATCGCCACGCCTTTTTTGGAGATTAGGAATTCTTCAGGCGGGACATTTTCAATAACGACCTTCCCTGAGTTCTTGCGCTTCTTGATCTTTACATCGTTGAGGTTGAAGGTCGGAACCACGCCTCCAGCCATCGTGATTGCCTTGGCCATTGCAGGGTCAACAGCAGGCAGAGTCCGAACATCCTGAGAAACGATTTCAATCTCGTCATCCTGAAGCATCAGGGCGAGTTCGTCATCGGTTAGACCTTCATACTCCTCGCGGGAGATGTCTTCTTTATCTTCCCAGTAGGCTTTGACGATACCGTTCTTCTGAAGTAGAGCGTCAAAGAACCAATCCCGCATGATTGTCACGCCGGGATTGTCGCGCAGGAAAATGTAGTTCAGGTAATCGGTGGCTTGTTTAGCACCAGGCTCATCCCCAGGCCCAGTCGGGTCAGCTACAACGATTTGGTCAGACCCAGTAAAGATTCTCAACAAAGCCGGGAGAGCGCCATCAATTGCCTCTGCGACTTCACCAGTAACGACTTGGCTCTTGCCTTCTACCTCATTCCCGAGGGGTTGACGCAGGTAATACTGGAGGGCAATCTTGCGTTGATCTACTGTCTCGGATTCAACATATCCGATTGAATCATCAATCGCTGATTGGATCGCGGCTTTGAGGCTGATCTGGCTCATTCTTCACCTTTGGAGGCCGACCAATACGGGCCTTTGGCTCTAATTGTAGCCCTTTTAACAGATTTTCCAATGCTTGAACACGCTTTTCAAGTTCGTCTATGCGTTTAGCCTGGTTTTGACCTTGAGGGACAAGAAACATTACACCACCCATTTTGGAGATTGGTTGATAGGTTTTGACCAGGATGAGTTTCCTTCATCTAGACCAATGGCGAGGTATCGGAAAGCGTCTGAGCCGTGGCTTGACCAGTCATGAAGTGGGCGCTCATAAAAAATCTTGCGCTTTTCGTCATAGTCACGGCGATAGTTTTTCAGGCAGTTCAGGCCGATTTCAACGTTTGGCATGGCAAACCAACACCTCGGCAGAATCCTTCGAACAGCCTGAATCCCGTCATCAACAGAGATTCTTGGAGCGATCTTGACCTCTAGTCCAGCGTCTTGCAGGACTTCAAGTCTGCTTTTACCCGTCCCAAGTTCTCTTACCTGGACATCATGCGGAAGGATATGCGTTGCCTTTGTATAGTCGTTTTGGCGAATCCAACTCACATAATGGTCAAGACCAACGCCGTGATTCTCATGGTAGTCGATTAACCTGATTTCTTGACCAGCCAGTTGAGCAACCCAGATCGACGTACTATCCCCCATGCCCAAGTCCCAAGCAGTAAAGGTACGGCATAAATCGTCACGAGGAATATCACAAAAGCGATTTTGAGCATCCAAATCATTGAGAATCTTCCCGTAATAAGAACCCTCTACCGCAGCGTCAAACGAGCATTCAAATTCTTGGCGGTATTTATCCTCACCCATTTCATTACGGGCTGCGGCTAATTCTTGAGCGTCTACGACCCCAGTCTCTGACGCTCGAAACTCTAAAAGACCCCATCCATCTTCTTCTTTTGCCCTGTCTCTCAGTTGCTTGAAATGGTTATGACCTTTTGGAGTGCCGATAAAAAGACACCAGCCTTTCCGATCAGCAAGAGATGGGCGAATAATGTCAGTCCAGATTTTCGGGTTTTGATCGCCAATCTCGTCCAGGATAACCCCGTCAAAGTATTGACCCCGGAGGGCTTCAGGGTTGTCAGAGCCGTAAAGCTGAATCCTGCGGCCCCAAAAGTCCACCCGTAGTTCTGAAATGTTCTGAGTGCCACCAAGGGGCGCTGCGTACTTCGTCAGGTAGTCCCAAGCAATCCGCTTTGCCTGACCGTATGTCGGTGCGATATAGGCGTACCTCGGGGCTTCCTTCTGGTTCAGGACAGCCGCCCGAATTAGATGATTGATAGCCGAGACAGTCTTACCCATACGGCGATGGGCAACGACAACAGCAAACCGATTCTGGTCTAGCAGTTCATGGATTTGAATCTGCTGGCTTCTCGGGGTGTACGGGATGATTAGTTCCCGCTGGCCCATTTAATCACCAGTTCCGAGCCATCAGGCCCACTGTGTTCAACGGCGTGTGTCTCTTTCCACCTGGCCCGAGTCTTCAGCCAAAAGATAGCCGCAGCCGTGTTCCCGTTCTTTGCTTGCTGGAAAAGCGTCTGCCCGATGCTGGCGTTAGCGTCAATCCTTCCGGCCTCTAGATCGGCTTTGTAGTATTTCACCAGGGTGTCGGCGCTGATCTCCAGCTTGGTAGCAATATCCTCATACGGGATACCCACCGCAGCAAGAGTCTTGGCGATCTTCCTGTTCTCGTCCGTTGGGTTGTGTTTGCTGCCCTGCATTTTATATCTCCGGAAGTTGTTTGTTAGTGCTCGCTAACATATGGCTTTAACAATCGTTCTGCCATTTCAACGCTCATAACAGCCACTCGTTCAACTTTGAACTTTTCAGTGCTGTCCGCGCCTTTTAGGCGTTTTTCAGCTTTGTCTTTGTGAACGTATAAACACCCATCTATTGGGCTTCCATCGTGAGCGTATACAACACACCAGCGTTTACACAGTTGAACCATTGTTTTCCTCGAGTAGATGGGCTTTTTTGCCAGTGAACTCTTCCCAGCGTTTTACGATTACATCGCAATACTTAGGGTCAAGTTCCATCAATCGAGCATAACGACCATTCTTTTCCGCAGCAATTAGGGTTGTCCCTGATCCACCAAACAAATCCAAAACAATTCCATTTATTTGAGTTCCATCAAGAATTGCTTTTTCAACAAGTTCTACAGGCTTCATAGTTGGATGAAGCTCATTTTTTGCAGTTCTTTTTATTCGCCAAATGTCCATGCCGTTTTTACCTCCATAAAATTTATGGTTGTTGACCCATCCATAAAACATTGGCTCATACATACTCATGTAATCACTATTACTCAAGGTGTGATTTCCCTTATCCCAGATTATCAAAGATCGACATTTCAGGCCAGTTCTATTCATGCTTGAAAAATACTTATCAATGCCAAGTCTATAAAAAGTAATATAAAAGGCTCCATCAACCTTTGTTGTTATTACAGAATTTATTGCGTCAAGAAAGTCATTGCCATCTTTCTCTGACATTTTGTCGTTTTTAATTCCACCGTGTTTTGAATTAAATGACTTAGAACCATCTGCATGAATTCCTCCATTGAAATCCATCAAATAAGGTGGGTCTGTAAAAATCATATTTGCTTTTTCAGGCATCAGCTTATCCACAGCATCAATGCTTGTGCTGTCACCACACATCAGTCGATGCTTGCCAAGAACCCAAATATCCCCAGGCTTAGTTATCGGCTCTTCAGGAGGAGGCGGTGCAGCATCTTCGTCTGTTAGCCCTTCCTCTTTGACAGCCAGCATATCGTTTAGCTCGTCTGCGCTAAAGCCTGTCAGGGCGAGGTCAATGTCCATGCCTTCCAGGTCACGCAACTCGTTGACGAGCATTTCGGTGTCCCACCCGGCGTTTAGGGCGAGTTTGTTGTCGGCAATGACGTAAGCCCGTTTCTGAGCCTCAGACAGCCCTGTAAGCTCTATGACGGGGATTTGAGTGTGGCCTAGCTTTCTGGCCGCTGCTAGTCTGCCGTGACCAGCGATGATGCCGTTTTCCTCATCAATCAGGACTGGGTTTGTCCAGCCAAATTCCTTGATTGAGGCGGCAATTTGTGCAACTTGCTCCTCGGAGTGGGTTCGGGAGTTTCGCGCATACGGGATGATTTCACCGATGTTGCGCCATTCAAGTTTTCTGTCCATTTTTGCCTTTGAATCCCTTGCGGGTTGTTCAAGTTGTGCAGAGTTAACTGCGGAGTTATGGGCCTAACAGCCCTCCATTGCGTCTGAGGATTGTAAGCAAATCTTCGCCACCAGGGAAAACCACAAAGTTTGATGTGCCTTCACCTGTTCCACGGCTTCCTTGGTCTAGGTAACGGATTCCTGGGATTCCAGCTTGACGTAACGCAGATGAGACTTTAGGGCCGCCTTCCATTCCTTGGCCTAGTTGCCTATACAAATCACTACCAGTTCCTCTTAAGACATCTTCAGTCCAGTTTTTTGTAAAACTCTCTTGAGTTCCACCTTTTTGAAGATTGCCAATTATTTGCCCTTCTGAATTGACAAAAGCATGATTGCCATTTTCTAACTTCTTATAAGTCAACCCCAAAGATTGTGGGTTGATGCTTTTAACAATGTCAGGCTGCTGACTCAGTGGTTTATCCCAGTCAAGCATCTTTGCAATTTGCTCATCCGGTAAATCTACCTCGTAGATATTACCATAACTTTGTTTTACATCATTAAATTTAGTTTTTGATTCTTGAATAATTTTATCAATTTCATTATTGCTTATGTTTGGACTTTTGCTTTTTATAAATTTAGAAAGTGTATCCGCATCATCATAAAAAAGACGAGCAGCTGCTGCTTTATCAACAATATTATTTGAATTTGAAAGTTTTTTTAATTGCTCGGCAGCTTTTTTATTGTTTAAGCCAAAAGCATAACTTTCAGCGACAGTAGGAGTTTGTGCAAGATAATGCCCATACCCATAAGCCTGAGCGCCCTCGCCAGAACCAATCTTTGTAGGATCAAAGCGGCTGAACTTGGCAGGGCTACCGTGGTAGACCATCATTCCAATCGGGTTGTAAGCCTCAGCCAGCAAACCAGCCAGTTGCCTAGACGCTGGCCCGTAGTTCACGCCTTCCCTAGAGGCAGCGGAGGTCATCTCGTTCAGGACTCTTGCCCTGTCGTTAAGATTTCCAACGATCTGTTGGGCGCTCAGAACAGGGTTGCCAAGCAAGTCGGTCAGCTTACGCCGAGCGACATTACCCGCACTGAATACTTGTCCGAGCAGTCCATCCATGATTATTTCTTCTTGTTGCGTTCAGAAATAGCTTTTGCCTTCTGACGGGCATCAGCCTTAGAACTGGCTCCCCATGCCTGTAGGCTTTGCAAGAGGCGTGTAGGGCTTCCATCAGGTTTTCGCTCTGGCCCAGGCATATTGCCCATCCGAGCCAAAAAAGACGCTCTACGGGGATTGTCGCCAGATTTAACCGGAGGCTTCAGATTGCTTCCAGGATTCTCGCGCTCGTAGGACTTGCGGCCCTTCTCGTTTAGGCCACCTTTCGGGTTCTTACCCTCTTTTCGTGTCCAAGCGGCGCTCATTTTTTGGCTGTCTTGGCAGCGGCTTTGAAGGCGGCAGCAGTTGGCGCACCTTTAGAGCCTGGTTTCCGCATCTTCTCCGGGGTTTTCCCGGCGGCTTTTTGCTTCTCAATGCGCTCACGCTTGGCGTGAATGTTGGCGTACAAGCCTTTCATTTCTTTCCTCGGTTGGTGGCAGTCCGACCACCACGCTTAGGCATAGAGCGTCCAGCTTCGCTCATGGCAATAGCGATAGCTTGATCCCGGCTCTTGACCTTTTGACCAGAGGACGATTTCAGCTTGCCCTCTTTGTATTCGCCCATGACCTTGCCGATTTTCTTGGCTGCTTTGTTCATTTTTTGCCTTTCGGTTTGGAAAACTTGTAGGCCATAGACTGCCAGCCCTTAGATTCTGCCTTTTTACGGGCCTCCTCTGCCAGTTTCTTGGCTTGCTTGGAACTTACCATGTGCTGATTAGTCGTCCCCATTTTCTTCCTCCATGTCCTTCTCCATGTCCTTTTCATCGGTCACGGGGCCACCAACGATCCAGGCGGCGCAGGTACGTTTAGACGCACATTTGAAGTGGAATAGTTCACAATAACCCAGGTCACCAGCGTCAATGACTTCCCACGCATCAGGCTCACCCATGCCTTTTTCGATGCAGCCCATCATGGATTCGGTCTGGATAAACGCAGCGCAGTTCCCACAAAGGGAGCGTTTGGCTTGATCGGGAGAGAGTCGCCAGCCATTTGCCAGCTTACGCCAGTATTCGGTGTTTGGCTCGTTGGGATTCATCGGGCCATAGTTGGCTTTGTCAATCGCCTTCTGGCGGTTCTTGAGGTTTTCTTCTACGTCTTGAGTAGCCAGAGGGCAAGATTCTCCCTCTTGTTCTTGGCTTTTAATCTCAATTTCGATCTCAACAGTCGGCGCAAGTAAGCCACCCATAGGACTCTCCTTTTGACCACATTATCACATTTTTTGAGGTCTGTGAATAGGGGTAAATCCCTATGGATAAGTCTGTGGATTCCTTGAAAATAGAGCCATCAACAACCGAGGAATCGTATGAAAGTCTCAACTCAAGAAAAAATTGCCGATGTCTGTCTCGCTGTAGGTCTTGGGATCGTCCTTGCGATCTTTGCCCTAGCTTACTTCGATGTCCTCTTTTACTGAGATGGGTCGGGCTTTTTTAAGCCTGATCTGCTCAGTCACATAGTCAATCATCTTCTCCAATTCCATGACGGAACTCTGATTGAGTTGCTCGTCATGGATTTCCATTGCCAGGTTCACGGCCTTCATTTCCTCTCCAGTAAAGAGGAATCGGTTTTTTCTCTAGTCCCCTCTTAGCCATCTTGAATAGAGCGTCTTGGGCCTGATTGATCTCAGGTATCCAGTCAAATCCCTTGCCGTGGACTGCGTATGCCTCACACATATTCAGGGCAGCGATGATGACATCTATCTGATCTCTGTTTCCTCATCCCTGGGTGATTTCGGTCAGGGCTGAGTGGTTCTTTGCCTTTAGAGTGACCAGGGCATCCCCAACATCAGAGATGGGTTTTAGCCCTGCAACCACCCAATTTACTGCGTCAAGCCTTACGCCTTTTGGCTTGTATTTAGATTTTTTTCTCAAATCCACCACCAGACGATCATTAAAACAGTAGCCCAAAACCATGCCAGAAGAAGGCCGATGATTAGGTAAGTGTCTTTGTTCATAAATTCACCACCATCAAAGCCAGCATAATCAGAATGAATATCCAGTAAATTTTGAACATCAGAAATCCTCTGCTTCTTCTTTTACTCGTTTCCAGTTGATTTTCTCGTGGACTTTCTCCCAATCAATTAGATCGGTGATATTCGCTCCCTTGTAAAAAGCCTGAGAAGATTCAGAGAGGAATGAATAATCTCCATCCCAATGGACATCGAAATATATATCCACGACATCATTGTCGTAGTGGATTAGTTGGTAGAAATCCAGCTTACGGCCTGCTTCTTGTTCGTTCATGCTTGCTCCTGGAGGTGAATGTCGCACTGGATTTCGATCTCTCTAAGGTCGGATTCGGAAATCAGGGAGGTGACATCTTGACCGCGATAGTAGACATTGAATCTGTCCACCAGGTCATCTTTTGTGGTGTAGACCACCTCGACAGGAGCGCGGCGGCTTTCGGTCAGTGTGAGAAATGTGTTCATTACAGTTCCTTGTTGTTGGAATGCTCAGTATCACAAAAATCTAGGTTTCAGTCATCAGGAGAAACCCTATTAGGGTTTTGGAACGTCAGCAGGCCACAATCCTTGGTTTGTAAGCTCAATGACAGTCCTTTCGTGTGCGTTTGACCACATTGAATAACGCTCCATGTAATTCAGTTTTGAACCCTGGTCAAGTTGGCTATGGCATGAGTAGCACAGACTGGCGATCAGATTGTCATCAGCCTTGATCGAACGACCCTTCCCGCCTCCCCAGTTGGTATGCGCGGCTACGACAGTCCCATCATCGGCTCCGCAGTGCTGGCAAGGGATTAGCCTAGCGTTCTCCAGCAGACGCTTGCTTCGGATGTATTCATGCTTCGGGAATCTCAATGCCATTTTGCGCTGCCCATGCGAGTAGCCATTCAGTGAACTGGCTGGCCTGATCTTTGGTGAATTTGCGGGTTTGCATCCCAAGCTGGACGATTCCAGTTCCATCCAGGCTTGGAACCAGCTTTCCTGTATTGATACCGACTTCCTTGGCGAACTGCCAGACAAGAAACCGTTTCCAGTCCTCGGCATCCCATTTTGATCCGAGGTGACTGGCTTGCTTGGCAATGTGGCCGATAAGGGCGTGATACATCTCCTCCTGGTCACGGCTCTTGGATTCCCGGCGAATCTCCATCTCTAGCTTATGCCCACTCTCTAGGGCTGATTTCATCTGAGGCCAGAGTTTTAAGAGTTCAGCATGGGCTTGTTGCGCTGAATACAGCTTGATCTTCACTGCAATTCCTCACGGACACACACATGAACCGAGGCAATCGTGTCGTATCTTTTGGTCACATGGAGACTTACCACCTGGACATCATCGAGATAAATAATCCCGTTACAAGCATCCAGGATTGCTTTGGCGACATTATCGACATCGTGGCGCTTTGGCCTCTCCAAGCCCTTTAGACAGGCTTCAGTGCGTTTTTTGGAGTAGCTTGGGGGTACGGCATAGTTGATGTAAACATAAGCCGCCACAGGCGTTTCTAGGGGTTCTGAACTGCCCATCGCGGCTTTAGCTATCTTTGCGACCTCGGCTTCATAGGTCATTGTCTCTTTTGGGGTGTAGGTTCGGCCTGTTTTGGTGAACCTTGGACGCTTCTTGGGTACGGGTTCGCCGTACACGCTAAAGATAACCTGAAAGGTCATTTCTTTTGTTCTTTCAGCCAAGCCGCAATGCTCGCGAGTGTGTCATCACCAAATGCGTGTTTGAATTCATGGATCAATCTGAAAGCCATTAAATCCAAAGCAGCGTTCCAGCCAAGTTCATAATCGTTCATGTGATTTCTCCGTTTTTCAGTTGGGTCATGTAGTGACGAATTCTCTCGACAGAGCCTTTGCCGTAAATCTTCTCAATCTTCTCCAGGCGTTCAGCGGTGAGGACTTTCTTTCCTGTTAAAACGTAGGTGCAGTAGAGTTCTCTGGCTTCGCCCATCTCAAGCTGTTTACGGTCTGAAGGATTCTCAATGCTTTTCCGTGAGTACGCCATCAGTGTTTTCCCTTAAATCTCCAGTCATCCTCAAAGCCTCGTCAACGATCTTGGCAGGGTAAGACCATCCGTCTTTCAGGCGGTCTAGGATTCTCATGGCTTCAGTCCAGCTCATTCCCAGTCTCCACGCTCTTTAGCGGCCAAGGCATAGCCAACCATTGCCGACCCGATTAAATACGCTCCACGAGGCTCAAAAACGGCTTTGGCGGTATCAACGCCATTCTTCTCGTCCCGCCATATCTCGCAGTCCTCAAAATCAAGCTGGACGCTTTTGCAGTCGTATCCGTGTGCGATGCTCATTTCAAGATTCATGCATACGTTTTCGTCTATTCCAGGCATGAATGTGATGCCGCTGTGCTGATGGAAATAGTTGTCGCTGAATAACGTCTTGAATGCTTGTATCAGCTCATTGTGGTCTGTTGGTTCTTTCATTTGTACCCCAATGCTTTTGCGATTTCGTTTTGTAGATTCAAGCCAATTTGTGCCTTTGGATTTGCACCTGAAATCTTTACTGGCTCTGGCGGTTTCAATCCACGCTTTAGATACATCTCATCTGGTGATCTGTCGCCAGCCAAAAGAATCTGCTCAACTTCTCGGCCATCGTAAGCCCTGTAAAGTTCGCAGAAACGATGCTGTAAATAACTGAGTTGATCTGTCTCGGTGCGACAAAGTTTCGGCCATCCACCCATGTCACGGATTGCGGCATGAGTTGCAGGGTCTTGAAAGTCAACATCGGTATACGCTCCGATTCGGCTCATGGCTTCGTGAACCCGACCCCACTCTCGCAAGCTGCGGTCTGTCTTTGTTCCACCCAGGATTCGGACAATATCTGCAACCTTTGGAGCGAACTGGCCCTTGTCAGGGTCTGTTGCGTGTTGACTTAATGCCCTTGAAACATCTTGAAACTCAAACGGCTGGCATCCATTCCACCAGACTTGTAGCGCGAATTCACTAACATCTTGCTTCCAATAGCCCAACGCATCAGCAACAAGGGCGTAAAAATCGTGTTTTTCAGCTTGGTTCATGCCAACCCCTCTTTCCTCAGTAAACGCTCAACCACGGCCCGATTAGAGGCCTCCAATGCCTCTTGTTTGTTCAACTTCTGTCTGCCGCCAGGAGGCAAGACCTTTGCAAGCCATTCAAGCGGCTGTAAAGGTTTGGCTCGTATGCAATCCCTCAAAGCATCAATCACGGCATCGTCACCATGAGATTTGCGTAAGCCGCCAAGAAACGATCTGGCTTGCTTGTCAGCAGTCCCCGCATTGGTCAACAAAGGAAGACCATAACCAAAGATGATTTCGTCAGGAGTCAACGGCGACTTGTCGCCAGTAGCTTTAGCTACTGAATTATGTGTATTGGGTTCTGGGTCTTGTGTAATGTGTATTGTGTTATGTGTAGCATTGCCTTCGGATTGCGTTCGCAATGCGTTCGCATCCTTCTTTTTGTTCCATCTAGCTTTTGCGCTCTGACTTGCCTTATCTGACTTTTCATCAGCCTTAGCAATCTCTTTATTTGCTCGATGGTGAATCCATCCATCCGCAGTGCGTTCGAAATACTCTTGCAATACGACCACAATGCAATCGGTATGCGAACGCATCCTAATCTGTCTTGCAGTCTCTGCAATGTCTAGTGGAATTGGAGATTCGTGGAGATAGTACCAATCAAGCAAGCGTCGATAGGCCAAGTCTTCCATCTCTGAAAGATGGGCGGTGTGACTCTGATAGTCACCAATGTTAAATTGGTAGTAGTGCATTGCTGCGACCCCTTGTTAAACCCCAGAAAAAGAAACCATCGGCAGGCGGGGGTCATCGCTTTTCCCGAGGCTCATGACTTCCTCGGTAGCCGGGTTTCGAATTAGTTTACCATGTCTTCGGCGGTTTGCCAAAGTAAGTTTTCGTCCCGTCTGGATTGTCTTTTTTCAGGATTGTCCAGCCATGCATCCTGACTAGACGGGCCATCTTAGAGTGGGGACTGGTGGTCGGCAGGAACCTGGCGATTTCTGCTGCTGTTGCTCCGGTCTTGCGTCCGATCAGGACTTTTAGACGCTCCATTTGGCTCTTGGGTTTCTTGTTGAAAAACATTTCTTACCTTTCGTGCTGGACAGTTTCTTCCCTGATTACAGTTGTTATTACATGGAGGGCAGGTCAAGACTGGCCCCTTGCTCGGATGGCGGCGGCGCAGGTCACAAACGCACCGCCCATCATGTTCAGTCCGTCTGGATGATCTTCGCACACCTTCGCACACGCATCTCGTTCGTCCGCACGAATCAGACCAGCCATCCTGCGAAACGCTCGCTTCATTGCCGACCGAACCTTCTCGCGCTCGGCAGCAGCGACAAGGGCGGCGAAGCGCCGAAGTGCCCCGTGGTCGCCATCCATGCCAACAAAGCCAGCTTCCCGCGCTAGTTTTGTAATGTCTTCGCGGTTCATATTGTCAACCTCGAGGGGATTTGCTTGCCAGCGGTACTTGCACCCAACTTGCGTCCACTCTCAGTGGCGGCGATCTCGCTCCTGGAGAAAATACCCCGAGAGAAGTTGCGCCAGTCAAACGCATTTCCCTGAGACTTCAAAGACCCATCCTCCCACCTTGTCGGGGTGAACTTCTGAGGCTCAGGGATGTAGGAGAATTTCTTTCCCGTCAGTTCGTAGTAGTGAATCTTCTTCCCGTCATTTCGAGTGATTGACCCTGCTTTACGAATGTATCCTTCCTCCAATAGGATGTCCCGGATCACCGTTCCATTCGTAGAGAATCTGCGCCTCATCTTGGAGTAGACCTGATCGTGGCGCTTTTTACCTTTTTTAAGGCAATCAAGATAGAATTGTTTTTCAGCGTTCATACATCCTCTCAATGTAAATATCACGGTTTGTCACCTTCTCCAAAGCAGAGACAAGTACGGCAATCATGGCGGCATCTATGTCACCAGGATGCTCGACATAATGCTTCACAAGCTGGAAGGTGTAATCCACGATGGCCGAGGCCGCTTCGTGTTCTGAGTGTTCAGCAGAGTTCATTCTGCTAGATTAGCACAAGCCAACCCATCGCACATTAGGGTTTTCACCTATGGAATTTTTGTCTTTTGGCCTTGATACTAGAGGCTCATCAACTCAAGGAACTGTATGAACACAACCTTCCTCCGACTGGCCCGTCAGCACTTTGATCGGCCCTACATCCCCCGTCACATTGTTCGGCATAATGTCCGTCAGTGGGCAAAGTCCCTGCGGCATCTTGGCGACAAGTGGCTCCTGGCTCAGAAAGTAACACGAATCTAAGGACAGCAATGAAAGTCTATCAAGCAATCAACAAAGTCCAAGCTGAACTCTCAACTCTTGGCATCACCAAAGACCGCAGAAACAACTCTCAAGGCGGTGGATATACATTCCGTGGCATTGATGATGTCTACAACACTGTCGCCCCTCTCCTGTCTAAACACGGCCTGTGCATCCTTCCCCGGGTTCTCTCAAGGGATTGCGTAGAGCGCCAGTCCAAAAGCGGCGGGACTCTGTTCTACACCACTGTAGAGGTGGAGTTTGACTTCGTATCCTCTGAGGACGGGTCTAAACATATCGTTAAGACATTCGGCGAGGCAATGGACTCTGGTGACAAGTCCACCAATAAAGCCATGTCAGCAGCCTATAAATATGCTTGTTTCCAGGCGTTCTCTATCCCAACAGAATCAAACAACGACAGCGAGGCCCAGACGCACGATGTTGCGCCATCAATCTCGAATGCTCGGTTTGGCAAGGCGATAGAAGCGATCAGAGCAGGCAAATACACCACCGACAAACTCCGTTCAGATTTCCATCTGACAGAGGAACAAGAAAACGCACTGGTGGAGGTTCTGTCCCAATGAGAAATTACTACCACCTCCCATCTCAGCTTGGCTCGTTTGCGGTCTTGAAATACATCCACGCAAGGTCAATCGCTCTTGAATCAAAGAAAAAACTCTTAGACCGCGAGGGTGCAATCGCCATCCTCCGTCAAGAACACAAAGGAATTGGCCTGATTTACGAGAAAAAGACTGACCGATCTGGATTTACTCTGCCGACAAAGTATGAACAATACTGGCTCATCAAGCCAAAGAAAAACACAATCATCGGCAAGAAAATCCAAGCGGAAATGGATGAGGTTTGCCAGCATCTTGAGAATTGGCAATGGGCACTAGAAAATGCTCTAAACCTGTACGAATCGGTCTATGCGAATCGTCAGTTTGAGTTAACCGTCTGCTTCCCAATGCCCGATGGTAGCGTCCTGGTCAGTCAACCAAAAGAAGCAAAGAAGATGCTCTCACAGGACTACCACATCAGTGAAAAGCAATTCAATGAACTCAAGGAGTTGGCAGATGCTTAAATTCCGCGCAAGTTCACTGGGTGACATCATGACCAACGGGAAGGGAGAAGGTCTTTCCGCTGGTGCAAAAACCCACATCGAGAAGCTGGCAAAGGAATTCGTCTACGGGTATGACCGTTCGTTTTCCTCCAAATACACCGACAAAGGTCTCCAAGTAGAGGATCAGTCCATTGACCTCCTCAACTCAGTCCTGTTCACCAGCTACACAAAGAACACAGAGCGTAAGGAAAATGACTGGATTACCGGGGAGTGCGACATCTTCACCGGCGACCAAATCATTGACATCAAGAGTTCGTGGTCTTTGGAAACCTTCCCTTGTCTATCAGAACATGGAGCAGATTCGGGTTATGAGTGGCAGCTTCGTGCTTATATGATGCTCTGGGATGTAGACAAAGCATCCATTGCTTACTGTCTTGTAGACACGCCAGACGAGTTAATCGGGTATGAGAATCGTGAATATCACAAGGTTTCTCATATCAATGCAGAACTTCGCGTGACCTTCGTTGATTACCAAAGGGACAAAGCCCTGGAGGAAAAGATAAAGGTCAAGGTGGAGCAGGCGCGACAATACTATCAAGAAGTGATAGAGAAAATCGCAATTCAACATACGAGGTAAAAAATGAATGTAATTTCAATCGCAGGGAATATCTCAAAAGACGCTGAGATTCGCTACACCACCACTGGTGATCCAGTTGCGAATTTCTCTGTTGCGGATAACCAAGGTAAAGATAAAGAGGCGATCTTCTGGAACGCAGGACTTTACGGCAAACGCGCTGAATCCCTGGCAAAGTTTCTGGTCAAGGGTCAGGCAGTCACCATTTCGGGAACTGTCTCAACCAACAAATACACAGACAAGAACGGCATTGACCGCATTGGATACAACATCCGGGTGAACGATGTCGCCTTGCAGGGTGGAAAAGGCTCAGAGAAGCCCCAGGAACGGTCTATACGGGCCGAATCAATTGACGATGTACCCTTCTGAGGAAACACCATGAAAAAAGCACTTGTTGGACTTTGGATCGCCGCCAGCACCACGATGGTCTGGGCTTCCTGCTCGACTCACACTTACTTTGTGAACGGGCGTACAGTGATGTGTACGACCTGCTGCGTAGGTGGGAACTGTACGACCAACTGTTTCTGATTAACGGGCACGAAAGCGGATGCTGACAGCGCAACACTCATTCATCCGAGTGGTCAGACGCAGCGAGTAGGCCCACCAAATTTGGGGAAAGCATCAGGCGCCGGACGCAAACACCCTCAACCCGCGAGTACCCAATCTTTAAGGAAAACCATGATTTTCAATCTTGAACCAAACGAAGCCGCATACATTGTTCGACTGATCGGTAGCCAGCCAACCGAATCCGGTGCTTATCCCCTCCATCAGAAGCTGGTGGCCCAATTCCAGTCACAGAGCGAGGAAGGAAAAGACCAAGCCCAGGCTCAGAAAGAGGCAATGCAACCTGGAGAACCGGAGTAATGGCAACTTATGCAGCACTTGAGTCAGATGTCATCCGTTGGGCCGAGGCAAGGAAGATTATTCCGAACTCGACTCCAGCCACCCAGCTTCTCAAAGCGTTTTCGGAGATGGGTGAATTGGCCGATGCTACGACAAAGGGCAATCGAGAAGATGCGATGGATGCTGTTGGTGACGTTCTTGTATGTCTCATCAATTATTGCGCTCTACAAGACTTCAATATGGTGGACTGCTTAGAACTGGCATACGACCAGATTAAACACCGCAAGGGCACTCTCTTGCCATCTGGGGTGTTTGTCAAAGATGCGTAATCTACTCTGGGATGTCGCTAGATGTGACCCGGAAATGCCAGATAACTACTGCAAAAACTGCAAGCGTTGGCTGGCTCACCCAGAGCAATCAATGGGGCCACGAACCCCTATTGTGACCGTGGAGACAAGCCGATCTGAGGCGTGTATGTACGTCCCAATCAGCCATTTAGAACGTCCAAAGCGTGATTGATGTGGTTTATCCTGTCCTGAAGGCCAATAGTCCCACCGTTGATCTTTTTGGTCAGGGCAACCCAATCCGACATATCGGCAAGCTGATTGCACTTATGTGTATCCCAAAACCATCCCGCAGTTAAAGCAGCGTATTGTGGAGTTGCAACCAGATCAGGCTCTTTTACAAAGTCTACCCCAAGGGCTTTTCCTGCGTGGAAGTAATTGGCGTGACCAGTCAATTGAATACATCCCCGTCCACGGAACCGATAACCATCTCCAGACGCCTCATCCCGATTCGACATCCGTGAGGCATAGACCTTGTTGGCGATCTTCTTCGGATTACGAGCGTATTCGTTGGCTACTTCAAGAGTCGGGAACCTCTTAGGCCACAGCTTCATCAGGGTTTCGGCTCGATAATTCAGGTTTTCTTCCAGCACCCTGAAATTTCCACACTCATGCCCACACTGCCCAATAAAAGCAGCCTGCCTCTGAATGGTACTAATATTGAACCTTTCAAAGGTACTATTAAGAGCATCCACCCATTCAGGGCCGATCTTGAGTTTGGCGAGTTTCTCAGCGGTCAGCATTGATCTGCTTCCTTACGGCCTCATAGGCATCAATACAGGCATTTAGCTGGTTTATCGCCCTGTCCCCGTCTGCGGCGATTTGGGCGATGAGTCGGAGGGTTTCTCGTTCAGCAGCAACCTCGTCAGCCGATCTGTCAGGTTCGCTTCTCGCTTCTGGGCGATCTCCGGTGGTAGGGGAGGGATTTGAGGGGGTTTGTACGCAACTTGGGGAGGGGAGGCGCACCCTGCCAGCACGAATAGCGCGGTCAAGAGCAGTAGACTTTTCATCCAGGGCATTGTTGGCCTCCATCAGTTTGGCAGAAGTGGCGTTGATTTGCTGAGACATTCGCTGTTCAGCTTTCCGAGATTCTTCATTCTTCTGGGCGATGACCGCTTGCATTTCTGTATCACGATCACCCCATCCCCGGCTATAACCCCATCGGTAAAGACCGACAATGGTTAATATCACGACAGCAGCGGCAATCAGGTATCTGGTCATGTTTCACCTCTTGCAGCGGCTCGCTCTTGTGCGATTTCCTCAACCGCAGGATCAATGTGATCTGCCGGGGTAGAAGGTGGAGGAGGAGGAACCCAGGACTCGTCAAGTTCTGGATTCTTGTACCCCATCCAGTTGAAGTCAGGCAGTGCGCTTTGTGTCTGCGGTGGCACTGTCACCGCTTGGCACTTTGGGGGTTCAGGAGCCATTTGCTTTGCAACCGACCCCACGGCGCGTTTACTGATAACCCCACCGATGCCTCCGACAATCAATAAAACGATGTCATTGAGCATCTTTGTATAAGCCTGGTCAATAGGAGCCATTGACTTGATCGGCTGAGTGACAAAGGTGACCGAGTAAAGCAGGGCAATAACAATGAACGCCAGAATCAGCGTCACCACGATAACCACAAAACCCCAGATTCTCGCCTCTAGGATTTCGACATAGTTGTCGGTGTTCCCGTCACTTGCTAGCGTCTTGTTCGGAGGCGCTTTGGTTAGATTGTTGAACGGCATTGACTTGCTTCTCCAAGATGGGTGCTACAAGATACTCAGGACATTGTTGGGTAAACAGACACTTGGGCTTTTGGCACTCGGGCTTGTGGAAATTGTCTGGGTTCTGACATTTGTAGCGGTACTGATCTTCGCATCCAGCGAGAAAGACCGCGATCAAGAAAATCCATTTCATATCCCTAGCTTCCCCAAAACTGCCTCAATCACACGATCCGCGATGTGCGGAGGAAGGTACTGCAAAAAGTCAAAAGCCACGCCAGCCAATGCAAGATAACAACTGATCTTCAGCCATTTCTCAAAGTTGGCGAGAAACTCTTTCCACACATCACAAACTGCATTTGTGCCCGCCAGAGCGACACATCTCGATGAGTTCGACCAAACCCCATCCAAACAGGATCAGCAGGACAGCGGCAATCCCTAGTGCCAGGAATATCTCATTGAGTTCATCTTGGCGGCGCTTTGCATTCCTTGCCCTGACCTTTTCCCTCTCAGCCTCGGCCTTGTCTTCAGCGTCCATCTGGGCAACTCGTTGCATGATTTGTTGCCAGACATCCATGTTGTTGGACGAGAAAAATAGCCCCTTGAGTTGTTCTTCAAAATCCTTTTGGGCTTTGATGGCTAGTTCGATCTCAATGGCTTTACCCATGTTCGACCCACCAGCCTTTTTTGCTTCTCTGGCGGCTTTTGTGGCGGTATGTTTGGCATCGAAGTATTTGCCAATAAGCGGCCCCAGGCTTGCCACATTGTCCACCGTGGCAGAAGCCTTCTTAATCATGTTGACAGCGGCGTTAACCGCAGCCAAGGCGCTTACTGGATCAATCATCACAACACCTGCAAAACAACTCTAATACACCAGATGCTCATCCCAATTAAAAGGGCCGCAGCCAAGAAGGATACGGCCCAGTCTTTCATTTGATCCACACCACCGAGAAAATCACGCCAGACATTGAGATAATCATCAGTCCAGCGGTTTTTATCAGGATGGCTTCAAGACGTTTCAGCCTTGCGTTGATCTGCTCATACCGAATCGCGCAGACTTCCTCATGCGTGGTTAGTCTAGCTTCAGTCTCTGAAATGTTGCCCATACTTCAGGCTCCAAGTTACCAAGGTACGCCAGCGGCAGAAACAGGGTTTTTCTGCGCCTCAATCTGAGCACCAACAGCAGCCTCAGTAGCTTCCTTGTCCACAGACTGCCAAACCCAAGCTAGCACAGCAGCTTCGGTCAGAGAATCGTAGGGGACTTCGGGAGTGCCATCAGGCCAGCCGCAAGTGGCGTAGACAGAACCAGAGAAGTCACCATCCACACCAGTGCATTGCCAATGGGCAGTAGTTACAAATCCGTCAGAGGTTCGGCGGTCGAGTTGAGAGATTTTCCATTGGATGTTCATGCTTGTCCTTTCAGAGCGGCGATTTCAGCAGCTTGGGCCTCGACCTTGGCGTTGATCTGGTTGATGATGGCTTGCTGTTCTTGGATGCACTTCATCAGGGCATATTGCAAATCTGTCTGATAGATCGACAGGCGCATCTTGGGGTCTTCCTTGCTGCCCCAGTTGCTTTCCATGACCAATTCAGGCGCAACAGCTTGAACGTCTTGAGCAACCACGCCAAGGGTCAGTCCACCGTCTTCATCCATGTTCTGGTCAATGTAGTTGAAAGTCTGAACCGGGATGGCGCAGATGGTTTCAAGGTACGACTTGGCCGGAGCAAAGTTTGTTTTCTCTCGGCGGTCAGACAGGTTGACGTTGTTTCCGCTGTAGTTTGCAAGACCGCCGTTGGAGCGAATTTCAGCTCGAAGAACTGATGCTGCGGCGTCACAGATCAAGAACCTATCTCCGGTGTTATTGGAATCGGTAGCGTTGTAAAGCCGAAGATTGTTTGGAGATGAGCCGTTATCAGCAATGGTGTTTGAGCCAGACGCCGTTGATGTCGGCTGCGCTACATCAATACCACCGCCGGCAACTTTTAGCCTGATATTTGTTGTGCTGCTTGTTGTCCCCACCAGCAAATCCCCCCGCTGGTGATACGGGCGCGTTCGGTCATCGTTTCAGAAGTTACTGCTCTGGTGCTGAACGACAAATATGCGCCGTCCGTCGTTGCCGCTCCAGAAAATGCGCCAGTGATTACCGCTAGACCATTACCAGCCAGATCGGAAGAGCACACGTCTGAACTCCAGTCACTAATGCGCATCCCGTATGCC
>OGWP01000005.1_pt1 | contig 21374 bp, 26 predicted proteins | sample 1576051 | NCBI WGS metagenome assembly OGWP01 (sample SAMN07581524, study PRJEB24739) | freshwater metagenome | reverse complement strand
GTTTCCCAGTCACGATAAAAAACAATATACTTTACCCTCTGGCAAGGGCAAGGTTGTATCTTGCCACGAGGGTGACACGAGGATGTCTTCAAAAGTGGATGCCGAAATCAAAAAAGCACCACCCGCACCCAGACCCAAACCCACCACATTTGGAGGGTACAGCATTGACTAGGTTCACAATTTGGCAGACTGTCCGCATTAACACCGCTGACACTAATAAAAATGCACAAAGGGTGGTGTTTCACGAATCCCTACCATCCGTAATGGTGGGAACGGTGAGACGGATTGACAGCGCCAAGGAAGGAGGAGAGGTGGTCTGGATACAGTGGCAAGGGTACGGCACGGTGCCATACGATCCCAGCGTATTGGTGGAGGCTCAGGAATGAACTACCTGCGCTACACCGATGCGAATCTGTACTACTCCATGCTGGCTCATGGGGTAGACGAGAAAACGGCCTACGATGCCGCCGAGATAACGATGCGGACTGATAGCAACATTGACACAGCTATCGTCTATCACCATGGGCTGTACCACCATCTGGCACTAGTACAAGTTGCCGATGGGGAAGAACCAATTTGGATGGACCTGTTCTCTTCTACAGCACAACAGCCCCGATACCCTATCTGTTGGATAGTCCTAAGATGGGCTGAATCACCTGACGAAATCGATACAGTGGACCCGTCGGATTATTATGACTATTTGGAACTAACGGAGGACGAATATTAGTATGTACTCATACTATATCGAGATTTCCCCAGATTTTAGTCCGTTAATTGCGGACTATCTGGATAGGCACAAAGGAGAATTCTTTGATGACCTGATAGCAAAGGCTTTGAAGGATTTTTTTGAAAGGGAAGAGGAGATATCCCTGATTCATAATTTGTTTTAATTTTTTTTGAAAGGGAAGAGGAGGCATAGGAATGGCAATGAATTCTAACCAAGCAGTCATCGGGATAGAGGCAAAAGTCTACTTTAACCCGTACCAAGAAGTAACCGTTATAAACGGTTACATCCATAAGCACTGTTTCATGCCGGATGGACGGCGATCGCAAGTGTCGTACTACCCAGTCCCGATAGGGGACCAGACATTTTATACCTGCGATCTCAAATACGGTATGTATTATCATGACGACCCATGGATCTGGACTACAGAGGGGTGGAACGAAAGAGGCTTAACCGACTCAGAGATGGATATCCTCTATGAGATGACCACTGATATCTCAGTTACGGGACACTACCATTGATTAATTAAACCCACCCCACAGCGGCTCTATAGAATTCTATAGAGCCGCTGTGGTGTTAAGTGCGATCGCTTTCAGTGGTCAAATGGACTTGTTTTGACCGTGACCGTCGCTGTCTTTCGGCACTAGTCATAGGGATATAGCCAATGGGTTTACGCCCAGATTTTTTAGGCAAGGGATTATCAGAAAACGTTTTTTGGCATACAGGACATTTCCATCTTTGATATCCTTGCCTGTCTTTGCCGTGTCGGTGTGGAGTGTGATCGCAGCAGTTCATTTGCTTATCCTTTTGTTGCTGGTTTGCTGTTCCCCTCTGGCTATTGCTAAGGGGCAAAATTCATCAACGATGGAACCGCAAATACTGCAAGCGTGTCCAGTAGTAGTGTATCTTTCACGGCATCTCAGTATTTGCGCTTCTACAGCCTGTTCATTTAGGTAAAGCATAATGGGGTCAATTGCAATTGACCCCATTGTATATTAGGCTGATTTAATTTTTTTGCTTTTGCTATTGCTTCTTTTTTTCTTTAGGTCAACCTTTAGGTCAACCTTTTCGTAGCCGTACTTGCTAGCAAGCTCAGACAGGCTACCCTTGCTATGGCGGGTATAACCTTCATAGGGCTTGTAGTACCAGCACCCACGCTGAGAATGCCAACGGCACCCCATTGCTTTCAAGGATTCTTTATGGGGCTTGGTATCACCAGTTATCCAAATCCAAACTCCAATCAAGCAAACTTCCACATTTTCCATGTTTAAGGAAATCAATGCAGAGATGGCTTGCATAACCTTCTCTTCCGTCTCCTGGTTCCACTTATAGGTATGCGTGGAACCGTCTTGATTGACGGATTTCTGTCCATCACACCTTTTTAAGGCTTGTTCATACTCTCGGTTTATCGACTGCATTGTGGCGGTGTCACCGCCTAAGTCTGGGTGGTTAGCAAATGCCAACCTCTTATATTCTGCTTTGATTTCCTCTACCGTTTTCAGTCCTTCAAAGTAACCCATTATCTTTCCCTCGTTGTTTGCTTGTCTGTATTCACAGTATGTCACGTAATTGTGTGGGATGTCAAGCACTTTCTTTACCTATTTTCAAAATATTTTCTCAGGGAATATCCCCAAGGCCAAAACCCTTGCCACGACTAAAACACAAAAACTTTTCTTTACCCTATTGCCAGTATTCAGGTAATGGTGTATAGTGAGTTTTAGTTAATGGATGGAAACATGGATTACTCAGAATTTTTAAGGCACAAGCAACATTTAGACCCCCCTCAACCGAGAGAGTTAAGCTACACCCCTAGTAAGCTGTTTCCGTTTCAGTCTTACTTGGTGTCTTTGGCACTCAATAACACACGCTTCGGCATCTTTGCCGATGTCGGCATGGGTAAGACTCTAATGCAGCTTACTTGGGCCAAGAATGTGTCCATTGCAACGGGAAAGCCTGTAATGGTTTTGGCCCCATTGGCTGTCACTTTTCAGACAGAACAAGAGTCCATCAAGTTTGATATTGATGGCGTGGCGGTATCCCGAAATGGGGAGATACGTTCTCAGGTCGTAATCACAAATTACGAACAGCTTCACAAATTCAACCCGCTAGACTTTGGTGGATGTGTTTGTGATGAGTCTGGAATCCTTAAAAGCTTTGATGGCCAACTCAGAAACGCCATCATCAATTTTATGAAGCGGACAGAGTATCGCTTGATATGCTCTGCCACCCCTGCCCCCAATGACTTTATTGAGCTAGGGTCTAGCTCAGAGGCTTTAGGAATCATGGGTCAGACCAGTATGCTGCAAAAGTTTTTCCGAAATTATCGGGACAATTGTTCTAACCGCCGCCATTTTGGGGAAACCCCCAAATGGCAATTTAGGGGACATTCAGAGGTACCATTTTGGCGCTGGGTTTCAACATGGGCTAGAGCGGTCAAAAAGCCGTCAGATATTGGGTTTGACGATACAGGCTACAACTTGCCGGAATTGATGGTCAATCATCACAAGATTGACGTTGAACCGCCTGACGGGATGTTGTTCTCGTTGCCCTGTACGACTTTAGCAGAACAGCGAGAAGAGTCTAAAAGGACTATTCCAGACCGCTGCTATTATGCGGCGCAATTGACTAAGGACACGAACAAGCCCTACATTGCTTGGTGCAATAGAAACGAGGAAGCAGCGACTCTTAAAAAACTGTTACCTGATGCGGTGGAGATATCTGGGGCGGATAGCGACGATTCAAAATTGGACAAGTTTCAAGCGTTTCTGAAAGGGGACGCTAGAGGGTTAATCACCAAGCCCAAGATAGGTGCATGGGGACTAAACTTTCAGCATTGCGCTCACATGGCCTATTTCCCCAACCATTCCTACGAACAATGGTATCAGTGTGTGGGGAGATGCCATCGATATGGTCAGCAATCCAAAGTTGTCGTAGACGTTGTTTTCTCCCCTGGAGAACAGCGGATTTTGGACAATATGGTCCAGAAGTCCAAAAAGGCTGACCAAATGTACTCTCAGTTAATTGAGCAAATGAATAGCCCCCTAACAGTGGCTAAACGAACTGTCAACACCACTTACGAATTACCAGGATGGATATCATGAAAACGCAAGAAACTACTGATAACTACGGGTTGTACAACACCGATTGCGTCCCGTTTACGGCTGAATTACCTGACAATTCCTTGGATATGGTAGTGTACAGTCCGCCATTTTGTGGATTATACAATTACAGTTCCGATGAGAGGGATATGAGTAACTGTGAAACTCGACAAGAGTTTTACGATCATTATGAATTCCTGATAGAGCAACTGGCCCGTGTTACGAAGCCGGGACGATGCAATGCGGTTCATGTTTGTGAGATTCCTGATAGCAATCAGGGTAAGGACAGTCTGGAAGATTTGCCAGGAAAAACTATTGAACTCCACAAAAAACATGGCTTTCGATATATTGGACGACATGTTATCTGGAAAGAGCCGTTATGGGTTCGGCTTCGCACGTTGCAAAAGTCGTTACAGCATCAGGCAGTAGTAGAAGATGCTATGTGCGCTGGGGTTGCAGGTGCGGATTACCTGCTAATTTTTGCCGCCAAAGGGGACAACCAGACACCCGTTAGTTACCCCACAGGATTTGACTATTACGCGGGTGAGTCCCCAATGCCGGAGGAAGTGATTAAATACAAGAACTATGGTGGAAAACAGACCGAAAATAAATACAGCCAATGGATATGGCGACAATACGCCTCTAGCGTGTGGGACGATATTAGACCCGATAGGGTTTTGCCGTACAAACCCGCGAAGGACAAGGACGATGAGCGGCATGTCCACCCTCTCCAATTGGACGTAATCGAGCGGATTGTCCAGCTACGTACCAACCCTGGAGAAACCGTCTTTACCCCGTTCCTAGGGGTTGGCAGTGAGGCTTATGCGGCTGTATCTCTGGGCCGAAAGGCGATCGGCACTGAGTTAAAGCCTAGCTATTTTAAGCAAGCGTGCCGTAACCTTGCAGACTGCAAGCCTGTAAACAATACGGATGGCGTTGTACAGCAAATTGCGTTAATAGATGGCTAATTACGAAGCTTATAAGAACGGGGTTGAGACACGATTTCAACCCCAAGAAACCCTATCGGAACCCTTGACAAAAATGCCTCTCAGCACGAGGCATTACCAACGGGTTTATGACGCTCTAAACGGTAGGGGAGATAGACAAGCTTTGATTAGAAGATACGTGTTGGAGGGGCTAAAACGCGATGGATTGTTAGATTGAAATACAAAAAGCCGCATCCTCTGGGGTGGGTGCGGCTTTAACGAAAGAAAATTAAAATGACAAATATATTATAGCCTATATGCGATACTATCCCCCATTAAGCTTGTCAGCAAAATTTAACAGGGTTGGTTCAGCCCCATCCCAAATGAACTCAGGGGTGATCAACTGTATCCGGGGCCACCATTCTTTCGTTTTTTGACCGGGGATAGCCAGTTGCCGCCATCCCCATAGTTCAAGCGATCGCCTTGGGTCGCTAAGCCACCATGCCAATTTGCCTTGGTCCACCTCGTATCTCAATTTATCGATATGCGGTTGCCAGTCGGTGCCACAGGCTTGGATTGCCCGGTCATGTCCTACCAAAATGTCAATAAAGCCGTATAAATCCTTTGACCGCTGTGTTCCACTATCGTAGGTTTCAGCGTCCGTTACGGGGTAGAATGGGCGATCGTGCAATCTTCTCAGTGCTAGCTCTACCCCTATCGTTTTTTTCTTGGTGTGGTTGGCTCCCCGCTTGGACCAAGTGGGGGATAGTTGTAATCCTTTTCGCCAATTTTTGATAGGTTTTTCCACTTAATTAGCCCTCAAAAATATTAAATGCTCGTCAATTTCAGCCGCGTCATTACGGTCTTCCTCTAGCCAGTCCAGTGTTTTGGCGTAGCTACGGCAAATCATCGATCTGATTTCTGAGAGGGATAACGATTCTTCATTGAAAGCCGCCCTCATTAGGGATTCCAATGCCACTCCCATCAATGCCTTGGCTAATGCTTGGGCAGGTTTCTTGTTGAGGTCAAAGGCTGATACTTTGATAAACGTTAGGAAATCATCTTGTGAAAGAGTCTTAACCTTAGCAGATCCCTTACTACCCACGGAAACACGCTCAACCATTCCGTCACGAGTGCAACCGTCAAAACCCGCTTCCTGCAAGGCTTCTAGCTGTTTTGGTGCTCCTGAATGCAACCGTTGAAAATACTCTTTTCTGTGACCACACGCGATCGCTGCCCCTGTCAATCCGATACGTTTTTCCCCGTCAGGGAATCGGTAAAAGTCGATTAATACACCTGGAGCGATTTGAAAATCGACCCGTTCAACTCGTACAATATTAGTCATGCTGTAGTGTCCTTGGTAGCTATAGAGGGTTGGGGGATTGCTGCCCCGTGAACCCGTTAATTCTCAATAGTCTAACACAACAGCCGATGAATTATTCATGGGCTGTTGTGTTAATGCCAAATGTATGCTATTGCTCCATACCCGGATAGTCCAATCAGGATATCTTATTACACCATCGCTGCATACGCGAAAATTCTTATGAATGACTTGTTGACGGTAACGGTGAAGTGGTGTTTAATAAGAGTATGGAAACGAAGCAAACAAGCAAAACGAAAACGAGGGAGACGCGACAAATGAAGGCACTAACATTCAAAAACTCCACTACTTCTGAGTTCGATTACAATGACAAGGGACGCTATTATGCAAAATGCTTTGAGATGGAATGCAAAATCGATGCATGGCTACGGGCTTTCGTGATTGATGAACATAAAAAATCAGTCTACTTTGAAGAGGACAAGATGGGTCAACAGACATACTACATACGCCACAAAAAACAATACCTACCCCTAGAAAGCCTCGTCGTAGGGGGAGGATGTGAGGTCAATAACCGAAAGTGGTGCTTCATTACCCCTAACCCCTAACCCAAACCAAAACCCCTCAGTGATGAGGGGTTTTTAATGTTCAGCGCCACTCACTCTTTCAGTGTTTATACGGATGTGCTTACAGGTACTTGCAAGTACCATGGTAAATGTAGAGGTTGAGGAAACAAGCAATGCAGTATTACACCAATCCCGAACTGGCCGCACAGATGGATTTATCTCTGGTGGAAATCCCCTTCGAGGGGCTGGACGGGTTAGTCCCTTTCACACGTCAGCAAGCATTCCGATGTGCTTGCCGTATGAGCGACGAATTCAATTTGCACGCTGAAGAGGGTTTTGAATTTTTCGTGGGAATTTATCGAGGTGCGGACGATGTGGATCGTTATGCGGTATTTTCCCGCTATGACGGTGATGTACACCCAGCCAATGCTGAGCATGGCTATGCGTAGGCAATCAAAATGGGATAACAAGGCGGATATTATAGGTCGCCTTGTTATCAGTCCCTCAGCTAGACCGGGCTTTACGATTGGCTCCTAGCCAACTATGGAGATGGAGACAGATGAACGCACAAGAGAAACTAGAAGCAATCGCCCACACAGTTAGAGAGTATAGTCCAAGAGGTTTCGCCGCTGTTATAGCCCGAACACCGGGCGTTACCGAACGGAGCGCCAAAGCGCTTCTGAAAAGCGCTACTCACAGAGAAGTGTTAATGTCTATGATCCCCGGCTATAGCGTTGAATACATCCCATCGAGGGGATATTCCTCTAGTAAGAATGGAGCATTTGCCCGAAATGGCTCATGCAATGCAAAACGGGGAACATACGTTCCTGCTCAGGTTTTCATTACTCCTAGGTAATTTTAAAATGGGCAAAAAACAATCGAAATGGGATAACAAGGCAAACATCATAGGTCGCCTTGTTATCAGTCCCTCAGCTAGACCAGGGCTTTACGATTGGCTCCTAGCCAACTATGGAAATGGAGACAGGGTGAAGGGAAAAGACGTATTAGATGCTCTAGAAGATTTGAAGGGGATGAAAGATGCAATCAGTGAAACAGGCTCAAGAAAAGGGATTTAAGTACTGCTTTGAGCCTCATTCAGAGTTCCTATCGGATATTCGAGAGGAACATTATGCGGCACTGAAATGGCTAGACGAAGTAGCCAGCGTAAAATCTACGCTGGTCATAACCTCGAAAGGGGTTCGTATCGCAACAACCAAAAAGGTGTCGCGAGCCAATATCCAGAAATTTGAAAGCTTCTGTGATGGGCTGTCATTTGCTGGATTCTTCGTATATTAAAACCCTTGCCTACTGAGGTCTAACCGCTCACTCAGTAGGCGTTTTACTGTGTCGGAGTAATCTTCATCGTCCCTAACTTGCTCTTCAATAAAGCGCCACAAATCGGAATCAGTGGGGATTATCAGCCGAATCTCTGCCAATATCCCGTAGGCGATCGCGGTTTCCCTGCTAATTGGTGAAGTCATTTTATCATCAAGATTTGACATAGTGCTACTGTTCGGAGTCTTCCTTTAGTTGGTCCAGCGCTTCCAGACAGACCTTAAAATCGTAGGCGCATTGGGTGAGCAGTTCAGCCGTAGCGGGTTCAATTGTGCCTTCTGCTGCCAACACCTCAACGGCATGAATCAGCCTAAAAAATCCCCATTGCCAGATGGCCTCCCTTGCCATCGAGGACTTGATAACGTCCTGAGTCGTAAATCTGATTTGCGCCATGCTAAACCTCCTCATTTTCCTTATCCACTACAATTAAACATCGTCACACGTTATCATTTTCCGCACAATAAGCCACAGGATGTCTGGGATATTTCGGTATCAAAATCATCAAACAAATTGAGTTGAAATCGCTGCGAAATGACCCTGCACACATCATCAACTTTGCGAGAAAATACTCTCTGCTGGTGCCCTTTATCTGTGGCAAAATCAGACAGCCTAAAGTCCGATTGCCACGTATATTCGGACTTCTCAAACCTAGCAGCGCGTTCAAACAGTTCAGGGTGTGTTTCTAGTAGCCATAGATATTCTGATTTCCGTTGGAAAAAACAGAAGTAACAATTAGGTCTAGACCGTCCAGAGAACAACCGATCGCGCTCCCATTGCTCTAACCGTTGCTCCCATCCGTCAAACTCAGCTAGTCGATCGCTCACAGATTCAAACAACCGAGGCCAGAAAAATGAAGGGGGAAGCAATTTTTTGTATTGCAGTATTCCATAAACAGCGGATAACCCAATTTTTCTATCTCTCAGTGGATATCGGGGAAGAATCTTGGACGATGCAATTGGCACGTAACCCTTTCGGTCTGGTTCGTCGTATCTCAGCCCATAGTAGATTGTGGCGTGTTGTCCTGACAGCCATTGCTCTACGGGTTGTATTTTGGATTCTCTTGTGCAATATCTGGTTCTTATCCCAGGAAGGAATCCGTTCCGATCCTTAATTTTGGACTCTAGTGGCGATCCAATTCGCTTAATATCCCACCCTGTTTCAGACTCCACACGATCCAGCCATTCATAGGTTTCGGGCAGTTCACACCCTGTGTCGTTGTAAAAAAACTCATACGGTAATTCAGGCTCATTCGCGCTTTGTACTAGTGCTGTACACAAGCTGTCTTTACCACTAATCGGTATCAAATGGCGCATTATGTGGCCCCCTCATTTTCCTTATCCACTACAATTAAACAGCCAAACGGCACAGACCGATCGCTTTCTCCCACGGGGCGAATCGTTGCCATTCCCCTATCAATCGACAGCACTTCACAGCGTTTCCAAAACCAATCGGGAATTTCGTAATCCCCCATACATTTTCGCCAGTCTAGATAGGGTTTTAACGCCAATTCACACACACTCCCAACCACGGGCCACCACTGACACACTTCCAGTCGGGACCGTTCAACGATGTCTCCATCCTCCCCTTGCAATCTTAAAAATACCGACCCTTCGTGCACTGTTCGCTGTAATACAGTGTAGGGTTGATCGTGGTCCTGATATCGAACGCGATCGCCTACCTTGGGGATTTTGTCAATCTGTTTAGGGTAATAGCTACTCCACAGCACGGTGATCCTCTCTAATTTTTTGAACGCGGTAGACGGGCCGGGGAACTCGGAAGGTGCCTTCCCACCCCGTAAAGCAATCCACCCATCATTACGGACTCTCACCACGTCAAATTCGCCTAAATATCCCCACTCTACGCGATCGCCCACTTCCAATATTTGACCGTTGGCATCAAGCGGAAGTATTGGGGTAGACGGTTTGGGGCGTATGGATTGTTTGGCAATAGCTGGACTTTTGCTGAGTGGCTTTCCAAATAATTTCGACATAATTACTCTCCTGATTGACCATTTTTCAACCTTTCGACCTTGGCTACAAGTAGCTGATATCGACCGTCATTTTGCCATATTTGCATCACTCTAGCCCGTAATTCCTCGTCAAACAATTTCTTAACTATTGTCAATTCCTCCATTGTTTCAGCCGACAACAATCCCTTCTCAAACTGTTGTTCCTTGTCACTTAATCCCCACGATATAGTTAACAATTCGGGGTTAGAATATTTGGTCCTATTTATAATAGTTTGAAACGACTCCGACATTGTGCCAGTTGGTTCCTGTGCAGGGTGTACAGGGGGGGCTACCCCGGTTTTCACTTCTAAAAGTTGTGTGTGTGTGTGTTGGTCCGACTCAAAAACAGCTTCACTTTCCCCCTCAACACACACACACGCATGTTTTTGATCAAAATCCGAGGGTTGAACGGGTGGTATGGGTTGCACAGATGGCGGAACAGTATCAGCCGATACACTTTCTATGGTGTGTGTGGGTGTTAGTGCTGTCTCAGCGTGAGGTGTGACAGTTTGGAGCAATTCAGGGGTGTAGGGGTGTTTTATCCCGTGGTTTTGTGCCCACGTTTTAATGTCGTTGATCCCATTAAATCCAAACTTTGAAGCATCACAAATAGTCGCACCAGTGCCGGAGTACGAGAATATTTCTGGTCTTAATTTGAGATAAACAAATCTCGCTGGAATAGTGCCTGATTTGCGGCGGGGAATAAAGTGACAAGGTGCAGCAGTCTTCAATTCTTTCTTAAAGTTATCAAGAGATAATGGTGTCTTGGTAACTTCGATACAGTAAGCCTTATATGCTAGATAAAACTTACTAATATCAACCGACTGGTCATACTCCAGGTCAGACGCTTTCGGCTCAACTGTAACCACACAATTTTCCAGAAAGCTCCAAGCAGAAGAGGAGCTACAAGCCGCGTCCGTAAAGTAATCGTCGGCTAGTTCGTTATATCGTTCAGGGTGTTCAATTATGGCGTTCCTGAGTTGCTTGTCTTGTGCCAACGCCCACGATATAATGGCCCCCATTTCCTCCTTTAGTCTGGTCAGCAAGGTACGATCGGGGTCTTGAATTGACCGCAAAGTGGGGAGCGGGAACACCCGACGCTTAAGACCTGTAGCGGTTGATGAGGCTGTCTTAATCGGTCCTGTACTGGCTACCAATGCTCTCAAGTTCATTGGCACTGAGCGCGATTGCTTGGCCCACAGAACCCTACACTGGAGCGGCTTCTGTTCCACTCCAGAATAGAATCCTCCTAACTCGTTGCCAGTGACAAGGCTTTGCAAATCGTCAATCAGAAACAACCGTTTCCCGGCTAGGTTTTGTTGCGCCGATTCAGGACTTGTCCACGCTGAAAAATTAGTTGGAGTAGTGATGGAATCCTCAGAAAACATCAGCCGTATCAGGTCACAGAACGTCCCTTTCCCACTGCCTGACGGTCCAACGGCGTGGATAAATTTGTCAGGAGCGTTGAGGTCCAGCATCAACCCAATAGCCGCCCTGATATACTCTGACTGGTCCTCTCCGTAAGAGGTTCTAATAAATTCTCGCATCACGGGGGGGCATTCCGCCCCCTCCACATAGTCGTAGGGAAGCCCATAAGTTAGATAATTTTTGGGGTCATGTGGGGACAGTTTCCCCGTTTTGATAGACACTGTGCCATTCCGAAACGCTAGCAAATCTCTGTTGGCTGTAGCGCCCAAATCAGTCCATAACTTAATCGCTGCATGGGCTAGGGTTTTGTCAACGTTGGCAGCAATCCCTAGCGATTGTCCTGGGCCTTTTTTGGTGTCAGGACGTTTTGCTTTTTCCGCAATCGCTAGTATCTCTTGCTTTATCCGATCGTCTGAAATCGGCACCCAGTGTCCCGCGTCGGAATTGTAGGACGCAAAATAAGAGTTAATTAATTTAATGGGACGATCGGGATTGTTGAACGTCAAATTAAACAAATGCTGCTCAACGTTCATCCCAGACGGAAGGATATATTTACTATCCTCCCTATCTTCTACCTTGGCCCGTTCTACCCGTTGCTTGAGGGCGATCGCGTCCTGTGCTGCTGGTTTGGCGATCTCCCTTTCATAGGCGCGTTTATCTAGTCCGCTGGACTCTTGGAACTTCATCCGAAGCGCAAGACCTGCGAACCTGTCTATTCGGTGCGACATAATTAATTAACCCTTAGTTTTACCTAGCCATTCGGCTAGCTTGTCTTGGACTTGCGACTCTAATCCCTTGATATAGGTTGATTCCATCTCAAGGTACAGGCTTAATCGTTCCGCAACATAGGCGCATTCCGATCGCAATCCCTGATCGAAGCGTTCCCATCGGCATACCCATTGTCCTAAAAATTCAGCCGGGGTCATTGCATTGTCAATCAACTCTTGATAATCTGCAATAGTCCCCCCACTGTTAAAAAATTCACACGCGCCGCCTTTGGGATAGTCCGGCATCTCAGGGAACAGATTGATCCTCCCCTGAGTCCACACCCCAGCCTGTATCAGACCGTGAACAAGATGAGGTTTCGCCCACACGTCTGAGTCAAAAATGATGGGAATTTCGCACCCTTGGGGGACACAGTGAATCACGTTCCATATCCCCGCGATCGCTCCCGTGGGAACTCCCCGCACTGTTGGAATAGCCGCGTCTTTCCACCCCTCTGTCAAGGCATAAACCTCGGTAGAGGGATACCAAACTTTGGTAGGTTTGGATGGCCCCAAATATCTGAATGTCTTGAGCTTTCCCTTTTCTTCTACCGTGATAGGAGTGTTTAACCTCACCTGCCCATACTCAGGAGAAAACGGGAAAAACAGTCCACCGTCGCTCACGTGCTTAAATCCGTCCCACTTTTTGATACCCATCCTGAGTGACTCGGATAGGTCAATTGACCTAACGCCCCATCCCTCAAGCTCTGATACTTCCTCGTGGGTGAATCCCTCTTCAATCAGGTGCTGGTAATGCACCTGTTCTAATTTAGTTTTGGTCACTTTGACCCTCCACCCTGGGGTCAGGTGCCCGATCTATCAGGTCGTTCAGAACCGTAGTCAGATCTTTCTCCTGACTAATCGCGATAGCTTCTAGCTTGGACTTGCGTCCCACAGTGATTCTCCAACTGAGAGAAACTCTTTCAATTTTTACTGTCATTGCCTTCCTCTAAACAGATCAAGTCAATCTTACATCGTATTGAATCTGTAGTCAAGATACAGCCATACTAAAAGCCAGTGGATTTTCCCCACTGGCTTTTAGTACTACTTCACCGCTCCAAAGTCAGTCATTTTCCGCCTAAATCGTTGACGCATTTCGTGGTCCCTAAACAGTCCCAAAATTACGGAACTCTGGGTGTTGCTGGTTTGGGGCGATCGCGTTTCCTCGTCTGTAATTAGCTCAAAACTAATCCGTCCACTGCCTGATACAATAGGGGATTTTGCGCCCTTTGCAGTCAGGCAAATATCAGCGCTATTGAGAAAATCGCAACCCACGCTACCCAGCGATCCACCACGGTATACCAAGGCGATCGCGTTTTCAATATGTCCTAATTGCCAATAATGGAACAGCCAGAAATACCACTCAGCAGCTTTGACAACTGAAACGTCATGGGGCTTTGGTCCTTGTTCCCTTTTCGGCTTTTTCATCTCTCCCAACCAGTACAATCGCTCATCGTAATGTCCACCTCTAACCGTTGTTCCTGGAGGGTTTAGCCAAACAGTTTTCGCCGCCCATGATAGGCTAAACGAATCGTGATTGATTCCGTAAAACCGCTTGGCTAGTACGTCTTGATTGATAACTCTATCGCTAGCCAGGTCCAGTTCAATTCCTGGATTGTCGAGCGATCGTGTCCCTCCAAAAATCTCATGAACCGCCTCAATTAGCGGCAATGGGGTGGCGTTCCGTCCCTGTTCCGACATCGTGTTAATACAGTCTGCGCTCATCATGCTCATTTGTTGTTCCCTTATTCGTACACGAACACTCTATGGGATGCGCGGGTCAGTGCTACGTATAGCAACTGGTTCCGCTCCCAAATCAATTCCCTTTTCCCGTCGGGCCATTGAAATGTGTTTTTAGTATTATTTTTCAACATATCTGGTAGGTCTACAAACACATTTTGAAAGGTTGACCCTTGGGACTTGTGGACGGTTTGGGCGTAGGCGTAATCGAGCCACGCGAATTGTTGACGCTTCTCGTAAAAAAGCTTCCAGGATTTTGCCCCAGCCAATTCCCGTTGGTCTTCCTCAAAAGCCTTGATAGACCGCTCATGCAACACGGGAATTACCATTTTGGTGCCATCCCTATCAAACAATTGAACTTTGAGATACCAGCATTCAAACCCGTCTAGACTGCCCTCGTAAGCCTCTAAAACCTCCATTTCTTGAGATGTGGCGATTGTCTCGTACCGATACCCACTGGCTCCATATGCCCCGCGTTCCCTCGAAAAATGTTCCGACATCATCAGCCGTTCGCCCTCCACAAAACGAGGCGAACCTTCACCCCGTATGGCGTTGCGAATCAGGCTGTTTATCTCTCCTACTCGCTTGTTGGTCCAAGCCAAAGCCCTCACATAGTTAGCGTCTAGCCGATATTTGTCGCTGCTGAAAGCCCTGATACAATTGCTCTCCCAACTGTCCTTGTTGAGTGAATACAGTCCCTCTGTCCCGTCTTCGTTCAGGTTGGTAGTAAAGTAGGGTTCCACACGTCTACCAAGGTTTTCCCGTAGGTCTGTAGCAATGTCAGCGATCGCCCCGCGATATCGCCTAACCTCGGTTAGGGTTGAGGGTTCCACAACCTCCAAAAAGACCTTAGAGATAGTCTCTTTGACGGGCGGCAACTGTGCATAATCCCCTACAAATAACAACTTGGTCATCAATCCAGCCGATTGTATTAGGTGTTCCCAAATGCCATCGCGGGTTTTCCTGGAGTCAACCATTGATGATTCGTCAATTACCACGATTGAGTAATCCCCTATCGTTGACTCTCCGTTATATTCCCGCTCAAAATATTGTTCTCCATTTTTGGGGTCGGTTTTTGGTTTCAGCCCCAATAATTTGGCGCACGTTTTGCACTCAACGTCAAGCCCCCAGCGATCTGTCATCCGTGCCAACACGTCCACCGCTTTGTTAGTTGGTGCGGTGAATACGATTGGTTTGTCGTATCCTGACTGCCTCAACTTAGATACCCAAGCCTGTAGCAGTAGGCTTTTTCCCGTGCCAGCAAAGCCAAATAACCCATGGATAGCCTTATCACCATGGGCAAAATCCATAAGCTGTTCTAATGCGATCGCTTGCCCTGGAGTGGCGATAATCCCTGGCAATAATTGAACCTCAGCATGTGCCACTACGGTCTGTGGCGTAGGTGGAACGTGTCTAGGGGTTGGTGCCACTGTGGGGACTAGGTGTACTCGATCTTTGACATACTTGACATGAGAGCACTCGTTACCGTGTTGATACGCCTCGCAAGTACAATCAAACTCCTCGTCCCCAATCAATCTCAATTCGTATGTAGTGCCTTTAGATAAATTCGCAACGATAGCCCCCTCGTCAATGGCTGTGAAATGGTATTGACATTGGTACTTCTGGGGTAGTACGATGTTGGCTTTTTTGAGTTGCCGCCAATATTTCCTCAGCATTTTCCAAGCGGAATAAGCTTGCCTTGTGCTAAGCGTTTGCTGTCGGGCTAATTGATGCCCAAACTCGCTATCGGTACCGTTGAATCCTTGCCCATCCTGAGTTGTGGCCCCATCACAGAGTGAGGATAGGTGCCGTAATGCCGATAAGATAAGCTGTTCTTGCCGATCTAATTCATTGATAGTTTTGTATTGTGTTACCGTTTCCATGTTTCCTTCCTTCAAAAATAAAGGGAGGGTTAGCCCTCCCCATCCTGTACACGATTTAATTATGGCTGACTACCATTTTGCTGACGTTAGCAAAATGGTCTGTTAGAACGGAATCTCTAACCCCGATTGAACCGCTACAGCAGGAACGGCTACAGCAGGAACCGTTACCGTAGAGGTTGCTGACTGTGGTAGCGCGGGTGCAGTGGGTTCAGCAGCTATCTCCATCATTTTGGCGGAAGTGACCAACCGTGTAGGGTTGGGTGGTCGCTTGAAGAATCCGCAAGAAACCGCCACTCCTTGCGGAGTTTTGGTTTTGCCCGATATGGCAAAAGTCAGAGGCTTGCCCATGGAAAGCCATTTGGTGTAAATTCCAGCCATTGTAAGAAGGCTGTTGTTCAGATGCCCCGTAGTCATCATGGGACCAACCCCCTCCAGTACAATTTTCCAGGATGGTCCGTACTCCGCGTGGTCTTTATTTCGGGTAATTGAAACAACCGAATATTCTCCCACGTCTAAATCACGAGGCTTGAGGAAGCTCCCATCAGACGAAATCGCCCGGAGTAAATCTGTCAAACCGCCTTCGTTCACAATCTGCTTAAGCTTGCCCTTTGACAATTTAGCAATCTCAGGGCGTTGCTTGGAGTCCAGTACAAAGGAGACTTCAATGTTGTCCCCTAATACTTCGCTAAAGAACTCCCACGTAACGGATCTATACTTGTCCTTATCTCCATTTTCGGCAACTACGATGTCGCCTTTTAAGGAGGCTACAGAAGCCTTATCTCCATTAATCGTTATAGGAATTTTGTAGTTCCCCACTTTCAAGACTGGACCCGCATCTGAGGCGAAAATGGCAGGTCCGTTAACTTGTTCCAGCAATCCCCCCTCATCGATTTTGACCCCCATCACGGGGTCGGTAGTATCGCTTAACCCGATACTATCCATAAAGGCATTAAACGCCTCAATTACGGCAAATACGTTAGGCGCATCCTCGCGCCCAAATCCTTGTGCAATCAGGTACTCAAGGGTTAACTTTAACTCCTCATGGGTGACATTATTCCACCCATGAGTATATTGGTTGTCATCGTTCAAAAAGCTGAAGGCATTGGTGTCAAATTTCATGACATATCCTCTTATATCTTGGTAAATCGTCGTAGCTTGAGTGCCACAAATTCACATTATCACAATTGTGATTATTGTGATATAGTTGATAAAAGATTTTTGGGGGACATATGGCAACAGTCACAACCCGCATAGATAAAGGGGTTAAGGCGAAAATAGACGATTTTAAGGGAGAGTCAGGGTTGCAAATCCCTGACTATCAGATCGTATCGGAAGGGGTTCTGCTGTGGCTTTTGCAGCGGGGCGAAGTTTATCTACAGGCTAGAAATAGGATGGAGGGAAATGCTAAAACACCTTGACCTATTTAGTGGCATCGGCGGGTTTGCCCTAGCAGCCCGTATGGTGGGAGGCATCAAAACAATTCAGTTTGTGGAGATTGATCCATACGCGCAAAAGGTTCTTGCTAAAAACTTCCCTGGAGTGCCAATTCATGACGATGTTACAACTTTCGCTCCTGACAGAGGATCATTCGACCTCGTTACCGGAGGATTTCCCTGTCAAGACATTTCAAGCGCCAATCCCAACGGGAGAGGGTTGGAAGGTGAACGCTCAGGATTGTTTTACGAACTCATGCAAATTGTTCGGAATTGCAGACCCCGTTACCTCGTACTGGAAAACGTTTCAGCGCTGTATTCAAAACATGGCGGTAGAGATATGGGATCAGTACTCTGGGAGCTTTCCCAAAGCGGGTTTACTGCTGAGTGGCAGACTATATCAGCGGCATCATTGGGTGCGCCGCACTTGCGTGAAAGGGTATTCATTGTTGCCTACACTGACAGCAACAGACTGGAAAGCGGGATCGAAGGGGCAAGTTTATGACAAACGGTCGGAGGGACTGAGAGACAGAGTTGTGTATCAGGAGGGGTTAACTACTGGGCAATTGAACCCGGAGTTCTGCGAGTGGCTAATGGGATACCCGATCGGGTGGACCGAATTAGAGGACTCGGCAACGCCATCCTGCCACAAGTAGGCGCGATCGCTCTTCAACGGGTATTAGAAATAGACAGACTGACTAAACAAACCAATTGAAACAATACAAGGAAACATGAAAACACGAACAAATACACCGTCTGGTGTGACTCAATATCTCACCGCGATCGGCAAAATTCCTTTGTTGAGTGACTCAGAGGAGGTAGAAACGGCGCAAATTATCCAGCGCTGGATCGCCTATAGGGACGAATACACAGGCAAGGACTCACTCCCACAGGATTGGGAGTTTGTCAAGAGGCAAGGCGAAAGAGCTATCAATAAGATGATTGAGTCCAACCTTCGTTTAGTGGTGAAGGTTGCGAAAAAGTTTTCGCCATATCGAAAGACCATGGATCTCCTAGACCTGGTGCAGGAAGGGAGTATTGGACTTAGAGAGGCGGCTGAAAGGTTTGACCCAACCAAGGGGTGGAAGTTCTCAACTTACGCTTATTGGTGGATTCGGCAAGCTATTGGTCGGTCTATTCCCGAACAAGATGAATCTATCCGAATTCCCTGCCATATTGCGGAAAAAAGCGGTAGGGTTCGTAGGGCCATCCACTCGCTCAAACAGCGTGGTATAAAAGTTTCTGCGGAGGCGATCGCCATCGAAGCGGAGATGTCTGTAGCCTCAGTTGAATCGGTCTATCGATCGTGGTCCGTTCAACCGATATCCCTGAACGTTAGGGTGGGAGAGGATCAGGACACGGAGCGGATAGAACTAATCGCCGCAGAAGGGGAAGACCTTCTTGATATACTTGCAGAGAAAGAATTGATAGAACAACAACGGAATCGATTAGAAGTCGTAATGGGGGAGTTAAACCCGCAAGAGCGGCGGGTTTTGCATTTGCGCTGCTTGTCCGATTCTCCCAAGTCCCTGGAGGCTTCGGGGAAAATTCTAGGGATTTCCCGCACGTCTGTAAGCGCGATCGAATCTCGTGTTAAGCGGAAAATTAAGGGGCAATTAATTCGGCAAAACATTCCCACGGTTGAGATGTCAACCTACGTGGTAGGGCAAGCCAGAATTAGGAACACTGCGCTGCAAATTCTGATTGACGCTAACCGGATTTTGTCTAAACAAGCCTTGTCTGATTTACTAATGGATTCGCTCGATATTGATCCCAAAAACGAAAAGGTCAGGCGCTCTATTGATACGGTTATACGGGAACTGAGAGAGCATGGCCATCCCATTATTACAGTCAGGGGTAAGGGTTATCGATACGGCAATCCTGATATCCTTGATACACTGCCTGACTCGTTGGCGGAAATCGTTGAGCAACTGAAAGATTGCCATAATCTGGAGACAGGGAAACGGATATCAGACGTGGCAATCGCTATCAACCCTAACGGAGGAAACCTACACCTCCATAACGTCTGTACTAAATTCTCTCAGTTGAAAAACAAGATAGGCGATCGCCTTCAGCGTGGCGGGAATAAATACGACGGAGGATACCGATATTGGCTGACAAAACAAGATATCCCAAGGGAGAGCAAATGAACGAATGCACGAAATTGAATGGAGATATACTAACTCAAGATGATGACGATCTCATCATTGAGGTGGAGATTCCGGGCAATGACGATGAATGGATTCCTGTCAGGATTGACCTGTCTCGACTAACTCAACAGGACGATCCCTTGTAATTTGGTAAACAATTAATCCCAACACTAACCCCATGGTGACGATCGCCATGGGGTTTTTCTTATGTGCCAGTTGCGAATAGCGTAAAGAGCGATCGCTCTCACCTGACCCACTCGTGCAACCCGTACCAGGGGTACACACCTGGTTTTGAGTGAAAAAAGTAGTGTGTGTGTCAGTACAAACTCTACTTCTTAGCCTCGACACACACACACACTACTTTTCACCTAAAATTTAAGGGTTGAACACCCTGTACACCCTGCACAGAACTCTGTTTAGTATACGGGAACACACAATCTATGGCAGTATCTCGATGGTCGATATCGGCCACCGCTATGGCTGATTCCCATGTTCTAACGTGTGACAGTTGCCAGCGCGATCGCGTTGAGTTGCGGAATAGGTATACCCCAAAAAACTTTTGAAAAAGACTAAAAAAGTTAAAGTGGTTGTAGTCACATAAAACCCCCTTACCTTGGTCTAGCGCCAACTAGATAAGGTAAGGGGGTTGCTTTTTTTGTTAACCCTGTCCAACAAGCCAGTTTCCAACTCTTCTGTTGGCAGGATTCAATCCTTGCGTGTAAGCAAGTGTGTTAATTATGAAAAACAATCACCGCTATGACAACAATACATTAAAACACGGGATAAGGTGGTTGTCACAACGGTGTAGGGTAGATTTGGGGTTGAAGGAGGATGAGCAATGTCGGTAGTGCAGTCTCAAGAACAAGCCAACTGTTCTAAAGTGGTGAAAACATGGCTGAATGAACTTGACGATCAGTGGATAATCATCCAAGCTTCAGACGAAGGCGATCGCATCCTTAGCCCCCAAGAGCTTTACGGCATATCCTCCAACTGCCAACAGTCCGAAATAGATGACTGCTCTGACCTGTCCTATGCTCAACAAGGCTATCTTTTCCACCAAGGCTTATTGTTATGGACTGGCGATCTTGCAAAGGCATACCGCCAGGAAGAAGGCAATCAAGTTTATTTTGTCAACGCATATCAACGGAGGCAATACACACAAAATCACGGACCAAGTAAGTTAATGTGATTGGCAGTCAGTCACTACCGATATTTGTCATAAGCCGACGGGACGGCTTTTGGATCGTGGGGAATGTAAAGATTAAGTTCACTGGGCGAACTGAAAGAGAATGTGCCATCACTAATTAGAAGTAAAAAAACCCTTATCACTGAGGGTTTTTTTAATGCCAAAAAACTTTTAGAACACCCCTTGACAGTAACGGTGAAGTGGTGTTTAATAAGGGTATGGACAAATAAATAAATAACCCTCCCCAGGGAACGGGGCGTTACCTGCGAACGAGAGCAGTAAGCCAACCAGGGGAACGGCAGACCACGAGGTCATTTGGAGACGTATTACAGCCTAGCAATTCAGCTAGGCATATCTCGCCCATAGGAGGGCAAACAAATGACTGTCTCTTTCCTTTCCCGTGTTCAGTTCGGTGCTTCCATCGTTAACGGCGCTGCATTACAGTATCGCCTTGACGTGATGCTGACTCGGTTTGGTTCGATTGAGTTTTTCGTGGTGGACCAATCCACCAACGAGATAATCCGCCAATCGGATCGGCTCAGCTCGGCTATCGACGGATTGCCATTTCCCGAATTTCCCCCCAGTGTTGACTATCCAGTAGTCAACCTGGACCAGGTTTGGGCTATGTCCCGGCTACGGGGGCTCCGGCTGCACAGTTTGGCTTCAAGCCTGTCACCGGCACCACCCCCACCACAGGTACGCAGCGATGGAAGAACACCAAGACCGGTGAAATCTATCTTGCTCCTTCAGGCTATGCGCCGCCCAGTAATGACTGGGTGCTGGATACGCAGGCTTTTATATCGTGACTGGGAAAC
>OGWP01000004.1_pt1 | contig 22786 bp, 24 predicted proteins | sample 1576051 | NCBI WGS metagenome assembly OGWP01 (sample SAMN07581524, study PRJEB24739) | freshwater metagenome | reverse complement strand
GATGTCCCTGGAGAGACCGTAGATCGGTGGCGGTCTGCTTGGAGTCTATGGAAAAACTCTCAAGAGGAAATGCTAAACATCCTTGCCGAGGGTGCTGTTTCCCAGCCATCCATTGAATTTGTGAAGCTTGCGACAGAGGAACAATTTACCAAGCATGACGCTTACGACAGGCTTTTGGAATATCTAAGCGAGAACTATAAAAAGCTTGACAGGACTGATATTCACGGGATTTATCTCCATGTCCGTGGAGTAGTGCGCTACGCCCGGATCAAAAATCCAGACGAATAATTTGCTTCTCCTGTGAGACGGGTTGACAATTTCTTGAGAGCGTGTAATATAGAGAAAACAAACACACCGCAAGGACACACGACCATGTTTATCGCTACTATCAAGTTTGACGGACAAGCAAAAAGAGTTACACCCAAGGCAATTACCAAGGCTAACTCCAACAGCAAAAAATTTCCCAAGGCTTGGTATTTTGAAACAGTAGATGCAGCACTAAAGAAAGCCGTTAAGCAAGCCCCACAGGGCAGCGTAATAGCAATCTCCAATATTGAAGGTGAATTGCTCCAAGTGGTTGGAGCATAACCAACGAAGCCACCCGAAAGGGTGGTTTTTTATTTTGAATCCTCTGCATCTATGATTTTTTGCGCCCTTTGAATCATTTGGCTTCTGCCAATTTTACGTGCTGCGACAGCAAAATCTTCGTTATTCATTTTGGCAATAGCCTTTTCAGGACTGTCACTCGCCGCCATAATTTGCCACCCAGAATTTTCATTCCCTTTTCTCGTATTCCTTTCTACAACATAATTCCCTTCTTTCTCCGCCCCAACAGATTTCAACTCTGTCTGAGTAGCCCGTCTTAGCCTATATTCAGACTGAATTGTTCTTTCTGTAGCATCGTTATAAGTGGCAGCACCAAAACCTATAGAAACCGCTTCACCGTTGTCTAGTTTTTTCTTCTGCGAGGCATAGGTAGGCATATTTGCCTTTTTCGGTTCAGTTTCCCCCTTCTTCGCGGCCCGTTCAGCTTTCTCCTTAGCGATCATCTCCGCGTCGGTCTTGGCGATTTTTGCCTTTTCCTCATCCGTGAGTTTCCTGCCGCTGGGTGCGATTTCAGGCTCCCCATCAGCGCCTAGAACGCCAGTCTTTCCACTTTTGAGAGCAGATGCGTGACCAGGGGGCAGGTATCCCACCCCACCCCGCCATCGGGAGCCGTTACCAACGAGTCCGACAAGGCATAGTAATTCGAATGGGAAGTACATGGTAATTACCTCTAAAAGAATTTATCCGGGATTTCAATAGTCTTTCCGATCTGACTTCCCGCCTCCCAGTTTCTCATATTGACAAACTGAACAGCACTTGTTGGGGTGCCGTGGCGGGCTTTGAAGGACTCAACCTGTTCTTTTGACTTTCCACCCTGAGTGCCCCATTTATTGCGATGTTCAGCCTGTCCTCCGTGGATGGTGAAGGGGCGGCCAGTCCTGGGGTTAATGCCCGTGGCCATCCATGCTTTATCTTTGCGGGTAGACGGTTCGATTTTGGCTTTAGCCATTAGGATACCTCCACAGTAATTAGAGTCGAGCCGGATGCCGTTGTAGCAATCATTCTAATGAACCTGAACGTGGAAGTATTGATAGTCCCATTCCACTCCTCCGTTGCTGCCAGCAGGGTAGGATCCACCGCATCATCGGTCATGATGAGGAAGTTTGTGGCCGTGGCATAATTAGCAGTTGTAGAGAGGATATTAACCCAAGCCCCATCGAGGCTATTGCGTCCTTGGACAGTGCAAGAAGACAGTGCTGTGGAGCCGATATTTTTGAGAAAAATCCGATAGGTTCCGGGGACGATATTGAGGCTGAACAATTCAGTATTAGCGGTTGTCACGCGGACATTCACCTTAGTGATTCGATTGAAATCACTGCCGAGGGCGCGGAGCATCGCATCATTCCAGTTAGCCATTTAAGGATGCCTCCCACGCAATAATATCGTCGATCGCATCTTCCCAGGACATTGCTTCGGGCTTGATAAAGCCAATCTTTTCAGCAGCATCCTTGAGCCCCCGCCATCCCTTTTCTAGGTACAGACCGTACCAATCAGGAATATCGGATACCGTTGGTTCATCAATTACGGTTAGTTGTTCCTCAGCCTCAATTACAGATTGTTCCCCAACCTCAATTACATCATCCCCAAACTTACGCATCGTTCGGGGGTCAAAATCTGACAGATTAATCCGCAATGGGATTGCTGGATTAGAGGGGTGACAGATTTCAATCGTGCCTAATCTTTTTCCCATTACGGATTACCTCTAAGCGAATATAATAGCGCCGCTGATGGCTAAAGAGCCATTGGGCAGAACGAGGACAAAGTATCGAGTCGCAGTCTGAGTCTCAGTGAGGTTCACATCAATAAGACCGTTCGCTTCACTGGTCAAGAATCCAGAAAGCCCTTCGGACAACTGTTGGTATAAACCATGGGTAGCAATAGCCAAGGTATCAACACCAGTGCCAATAGTTTGCCCAGCGGAATCAGTAGCCAGATAGAACCGAACCCCAGCAGCATGGGCTAAGTTATTGCCGTTTCCATCGGTCAATTGAATCGTAACCTTGATGACATTTGAAACCTCAGCACCGATCGTAAAAGTAGCACCGCCAACCGCACCATCAGCAACAGCCTCAGCCAATTTAAGGCGATATTCCTGATCAGAATTTACGGAATTGCGAGTGGGGAGGTCACCGCCATTGGCCATGACTAACCCCTCAAGTGCCGTAGTTAACCGTTCTTCGTAGTTTGTTACCGTTGCCATAATCTTTCCCAAAATAATTTAATAGGGGGGCATAGGCCCCCATGAATCTAACCGTAGCAAACACCAGCCAGGGCGGGACGAATCAACTCGAACCCATACAAAGCATCGACAGAGATTGCCACCTGTTTGTACAGAGAAATAATTTCAAGCCGGAACACCAAACCAGAGACAGGATCCTGAATGGTCTGTGCCGCAACCGTTTCCCCACGTCCGGGAATTGCACCGCTTAAAGCGTTCCGCAATTCGTTATCGGCCAAGGGGCGGGATGCAAAACCAAATGCAGATTTGTGGAAGAACAGGTTAGCCACATAGTCATTGGTTTCAAAGGTCAGCAGGTCACCATCAGCAACATCCTGATCCAGTGCCGGTTGAATACCGATCGTGGTCTCGTCAGCACTTGGGGAGTTGGCGGTAACAGAAATCACGGTGTACTGCTGAGTGCTACCCGCGATCGTGAATTTGTCTCCAACAGATGGAGGGGTCACATCAGCACCAGCACCATTATCCAGAACGATGGAAGTGGCCCCGGTAACCGCAGCAGCATCAATTGCGTAGGTGCCGGTGGTTGCACCAGTGGAGTGGGTCAGGATGTTCTGATCTTCATGCCAGGTAAAGCCAACCCGCTTGACACCTTCAACGGTTCCATCAATCGCAATCTTGTCAGTCCCGGCCCGATTCACATTCATCAATTCAGGCAGACCGATGATGTTGGACGACGCAAATTCGTCAACCACAAAATAGCGATCTTCTTTGGGGCAATTGGCAGAGGAGAGGATCCGGTTTGCTTGTTGAGCCGCCTCAAAAGAGGATTGGAACGGGGTAGTCCCTGCCGTCCCGACAGTGTTGTAAGCGTACCGATACATCCGGGTCAGGATGTCGGTATCGACCTTATTGGCCAGGGCTTTCACGGCTTCATCCAGGGCGCGAGGCCAGATACCTTGTTGGACATCATAGATTTCTTTATCAGTGATTGGATAAGGGCATTCATGCCATTGATCCAGAGTGATAGTTTTTGCGGTTGAGGTAACGCTGTTGAACCCAGTAGACGGGAAAGTCACACCGGGGGTTACCGCACGAGTGGACAGAGGCTCAATATCATTGATTGTGATTGTGGAGCCATAGCCAGTACCCAGCATCGCGGATTCGTTCATAACGAGTTTGGGCATGATGCAATTCTGGCGCAGCACTTCCAGGGCACGGAAAGCCATTTGGGGTACTGCATTAGTTAAAACGTTTACGCCTGCCGTCATAGTTAGTCACCTAAAGGAAAGTTTGTGTAGCGATTTCCTTATGGCGTGGCCAATGCTCAACCCGTGGGGAAGGCTTCGGATCTTAGCAAAGTCTTTACTGTGTGCCAGCCGAGTCTCCTGGAGACAGACATACGCTAATAACGGCGTTGCTAGTGCCGCTGAATATAAGTTTACCAAATTGAATAGGAATTGTCATCAAAAAACCCCAGCGGTGAGCCGGGGTCACTATCCTATTCTCCGATTGCAATCTCCCCCTCTCGCAATCGTCGGGCCAATTCAGTCGGGGCAACGCCAATATTTTTAGTAATCGCTTCTTGCATATTCCGATAGACAGGAATAGTCCGCCCCCCAGCACGGCGGGAAATTACGGGAGTGCCGCCACCTTGAGATTGATTGAATGGGGTGAAAGCGCTTTGAGCCATGCGCCCAAAGCCATCTAGCTTCCCTTGACGCATGGCCATCAAAGCTTTGCTAGGGGAGAGGGGCATACCGTTGGCATCTAATACCGTATTGCCGTTGGCATCCCGAAATTCGGTAAAGTCCTGGGCTTCGTCAGACCAGTGAAAGTGATTCCCGTAGGAACGCCAAAAAGCAGTTTGTTCCGAGGGGAGCCCTTCAACCTGTTCAAAAAGTCGGGAGAATTTAATTTGTTGCCTGAGTTCCAATGCTTCTCGCATTGCTTGTTCTTGAGCCGCTCTCAATTGCTCCATTTCAGGATTCACGCGGGATAGGGCTGCCTGCTCACCCTCTTGTCGGTATTGGCGTTGCAATTCCTCCATCCGACGCTTAGCGTCAAAATCCTGGAGCAGTGCAGTCACACCTTTAGCAGGGTCACCGGGCTTGGTTTCGCCGCCACCCATCGTTTGCATTACTTTTTGCAACACCCCTTGATACTCAGCGGCTTCTTTTTGGTGCGCTTCAATCTGGACTTGCATATCCTTTAGTTGTTGCTCAAGCTGTGCATTCCGTTCCCGTTCCCGTGCCTTTTGCTCCTTAGCAGCGTTGAGGGCCGCCAGTACAGCAGCGGGGTTTTGTACCTCCTCTTGGGTTTCTGGGGACGGTACCTGTTGCTCTAAATTTTCTTCTGGCATATTTTCTAAAAGTTAGATTTCGTACCGATTTTAGCATTATGTTTTATGTTTAGAATAGCAATTTTTTAATAACTAAGAGTGAGCATCCTAGCAGAGGCAGCACGGAGGGAATTAGAGCGGCGGCGCAAGATGATGGCAAGGGGGCAAACTACCCGTTTTACCATCCCAGATTCGTTTGCAGATTTTACGGAGAGGTGTTGCGTAATCCGCTCTCAATCTAGGTTTGTGCCGTTTAAGCTGTTTCCGTACCAGATTGAATTAGGGCATCTCATGGACAGGTACAAGTTAATCCAGATATTCAAATCACGTCAGGTTGGGGTGTCTGAAACAGTCATTGCCCATACACTTTACAAAGCACTACAGCGGTCAGGGTTTGCGTCATTGATTTTCTCCATTGGACAAACCGAATCCACAGAACTCAATAAGCGGATGCGGATGATGCCGCGCAATGAGGCAATTCGATGGGAGAAAGACAATACCAGAGAACTTAAACCTGATGGCGGTGGGACGCTTTATTTCAGGCCATCCTCTACCAGCGCCGGGCGTGGTTTCCCATCGGTAACCAGGGTGATTTTTGACGAGGCGGGCTTTATTCCTAACCTACAAATGTTGATGGCAGCAGCGGCCCCTGCTCAGGAAATGGCGGGGGATTCCACAAACATGGTCACCGTTTCCACAATGCCGGAAACAGGCAGTGGGAGCTATTTCTGGCAGAGCTTTGTCGCTGGTCAATCTGTCTCCCTACTCCAGGAACGGATTGAGGAATGTAGACAGTCTGATAGCGGTTTCCTCTGGTGGGAGGATGATTATGGATCATGCAAGGTATTGATCCACCGGAAAGCAAACCCATACCTGTACTGTGGAGAGGGCTACGTCGAACGGATTGCCGCTGAACGGGGGATTACGATGGATCAGGCAGTCCGAGAATATGACCTTGGGCTCCCCCGTGGGGATGGTTCGCTGTTTGATCCAATCCTAGTTGAGCGTCAGGCGGTAGGAGACTGGAAACCGCCAATCCCAGGGCATCGGTACCTTGCCGGGATTGACCCGAACTTTGGTGGTTCTGACTATTTCGCGTTGACCATTTGGGATGTGACCCATACCCCTTATTCCCTGGTCGCTCAGTACCATGAGAGTAAGCAGACCGTGGAACGATCGCAGGTGAAGAGCCTGGACTTATTGCGACAGTACAAACCAGTGATAATCGGGGTGGAGAAAAATAGCGGTGGTCAAATTGTTTTGGAACGGATGCAAAAATTGGCACCAGACCTGAGATTTGAGGCGGTGGTCACGTCCCGACAATCAAAATGGCAGAACACGGATAGATTGGCCATAGGGATTGAGCAAGGTGAGATAATTTACCCTCCAAACTGGGCGGGGATTGATGAACTTAAAAATTTTAACGCCATCAAACGGGAAGCTTCGGCAGGACATGACGACTTGGTAATGAGTGCTGCGATCGCGTTCGCTTGGCTCCATGCAGCATTCCCACAGGCAAGTGCTTGGGGTCGGTGTGTGGCGTACTGAGGCAATAAAAAAGCCCCTTTCGGGGCGTTGGGATTAGCAATTGTTTATTCCCAAAACTCTTCAGCTATATCTGAAGCAACTTGTTTCCAGATCTCAGAGATTTCCTCAAATTCTTCATCAGTGCATTCCCCTTCGATGTAGTCTCTGTCTAGCTCTTTGCTTCCCCACCAGCGACCGAAAGCGATCGTCACATAGGGGCACTCTTTTTCAAACCGTTTCTTAAATTCCGCTGTTGCGGCCAAACAATTCTCGTCTGTCCCAAAGTATGGGGTATCAATAGTCAGTGAATCGAAAAATTTTCTAGCCATGGTGTTGTCCTCTCGGTGTTGTGTTGTTTTTTAACCTGTCTCTATATTACACGCTTTCAGAAAACTGTCAACCCCTGTAGGAAAATAAATAGGCTAAAATAGAGTGAAGCCCAGCGGTACTGCAAATACCCTGGGCACGGTCAACCTGTATCGGAGGTCAACATGACTATTAAAGCAGAAATTACACAAGTTCAGATCGGCCCGTTAAGTCTCGAAGGGCTGATGTCCGAGAATGGGGATTTTGGGGTTGCCGTTCCCCAGTATGCCGACCTTTTTGACGTATCCCGGAACACTGCGTCTAGGGACATCAAACGCTTACTAGACAAGGGTTCCAAGACATCCATTGAGCTACGGAAATGGAAGACTCCATTTAACAGAACAGATGTTAACGTCATCCCATTAGAAAACTGGTCTAGTCTGGTCTTTGAACTGGCCTTATCAGGGAATCCCAAAGCGATCGAGTTAAGCAGACTGCTCCAAGGACTATCCTGGCATCAACTCTTTGCCGATGCTTTTGGGATTAAGTTTGAGAAAGAGGATCGCCAAAAGTGGTTAGTAACCCGGATGTCTACTAAGCATGATTTCCGCCCGTTGACCGATATGCTTCAGCATCATGGTTTTACTGAAAGTAAGGAGTATGCCCGATTTGTCTGGGCTTTTCAGGCAAAACTAGGAATTGAGTCGGGAACCCGTGACGAAATCCCAATCGAGAAGTTAGTGGCACTGCAAGGCGCTCAAGTGAAGCTAACTACTTTAATGGAGTGTGGCTTTAACCCCTGGCAGGCATTGTCAAAACTTTAGGTCACTCTCGTCCGTGCCATCCCCAAGCTGCTGAGGTTACCGTCAGGGTCGAGGTATTTCCTAATCCTGGCGGCGATTTCCTGTAGCCGGCCATAGTAGGTATCCTGGAGCGTGTTTGAGTAGGAAACCGAGTATTCCCCTGCCACCGATACCGATCGCTGCCCTTGGATCGCCTGAGAGGTCTTGTAGGCAGTAGACAAGGTTTCATACTCAGTCATATCGGCCAGCGTCAGGGCTACCGTATTCACACCCTCATCGGTATCGTAGTCCTCCTGCTCCTCCATCAATTCATTTAGCAGGGAGTTCGGGCTGTACTGGTAGCGATCGAGCTTGAGGATTTTGATTAGTCTGTTTTGGTCAGTCGGCAAAGAGTATTTAGTGCCCATGAGGAACATCCTTTTTTCCCTGATTGTAACCCATAAAAAAAGCCCCTTTTGGGGCTGGTTAATTAATAAGAGGCAATCCACCGATCGCCTACCAACTTAAACGGATGTCCATTTAGGAAGCGAGAGACATCATCGCCGCTCAGTCGCTTTTTTGCGACGGACTCAATCAGTCCTAAAGCAGCAGTCCCGGACAAAGCCTTGATTGAAAAATACGATGTACCGTCAAGCCTCCCGGTATTAACCGCATGGGCAATCCCATAAACTGCATCCGACAGCGCGGAATCGGGATAATATTCACTTTCCGACTTGGCATCCCAGACTGGGCCAAGCTCGGTATATTTGATGAATCTATCGACTATTGAAAATAGTCCATCATTTTTGCTAATCCGCTTCACGCGAATTGCTTGTCTAACCTGGGTTTTAATATTGAGTGTGTCCATTGGTGGCTCCGGGGTAGGTGGTTGTGTCATGTCTTAAGTATAAGATAAAGGTGTGGTAATTGCAATAGGGTAAGCAAATTATTTTTGAGTAAAATAAAAAACGATCGTCCCGTGTGGAGACGATCGCTTTTTCTGTGATTAATCTTCTTCTGCTTCTACTAAGAAAAAGATTCCTAGATCTCTAAGTGCCTTCTCAATTGCGGAGGCTTGGCTGTAAACGATTCCGCTTGCATTATCGTATCCGAAATAAACACGCTTGTTGATCGTCCTGTATCCCATTTCTGCTAAAACTTTCATGGCCGCTGCTGCACTTTTTTTATGGCTTGCCTTTAGTGCTTTAGCCTCTTCGTTTGTAATTTTGAAAATGTCAACATCAGGCATCCCGACTTCTAGGTAAACTCTACAGCAGCAGATATGGCAGTCAATATGGTGATAATTGTTAAGTGCGTTTGTGATTTGGTCTTTCATTTGAGCTTTGGTGGTTTTGGTAGCAGCAGTCATGGTCTTTGGTCTCCGTTTGGTGGTTTGGTTTGTTTCCATGTCTTAAGTATAAGATAAAGGTGTGGTAAATGCAATAGGGTAGGCAAAATATTTTTGAGCAAAATAAAAAGCGATCGTTCCGTGTGGAGACGATCGCTTTTTTTAGGGAATAGGGATCGGGATGTTACCATCCTAGCTGTTTGTCCCTCTCATACCTGTATTGCCTAGCCTCTATCTCATATTCTCGAATACGATCCCTAAAACTGCGATCGTATTCAGCGGACACCCTCGGTAATTGAGTTTCATATACTGACTGGAGTTTCTCGTGTAGTTTGTCAGCATGAAATGCGTTAACCCATCGACTCCACTTAAGTTCGAGTCGAAAGACTCTTTGTTTTATCTTGAACCTTAATTTATCAAATTCGCTAGGGCATCCTTGAAAATTTTCTAGGTGTTTAATTTGTCTTAAGGTTTCTCTCTCCCAATTAATGAGAGTTTTTGCTTCCTTGCAAGTCGGCGGCCAACTGTCATAGGGGCCGGGAGTTACTTCTAACGTTTTTGTTCCTGGAATTTGACGTTTCATGGTCTTTGGTCTCCGTTTGGTGGTTTGGTTTGTTTCCATGTCTTAAGTATAAGATAAAGGTGTGGTAAATGCAATAGGGTAGGCAAAATATTTTTGAGCAAAATAAAAAGCGATCGTCTCCACACGAGACGATCGCTTAAGGGATAAGCTTAGACAGATAAATCCGTCATTCTTCGGGCGGCTGCTGAACAATTTGATCGATCTTGTTCCTGAGTCGCCATTTTCTTTGGTATTCCCTGTTGGCAGCTTTTGGATCGCTTCTGTTAGGAGTTTTGGGTCTGCCGTTACTGATTGGACGTGGTGTCCAGACTTTTCTGCAATCGTAGCACCGGAATCGCTGGGATCCGCTCCGGGTTAGGGAGTGTTGATGACATCGATCGCTTCCGCATTTAGGGCACCACATATTGAGTTTTTCCATTGGTGGCTCCGGGGTAGGTGGTTGTGCCCCCTTTCGGGGCTGGTTGCTTAGTAGCGATTCATCAGCATCATTATTGCGCTCCTGAGCGTCAGGGCGAAAACACCCCGATCATAGTTTTCCGCGTATGAGTATTCCGGGTCATACTTGAAGGCCCGCACGTAGTCCGTGCAGCCCTGGTCGTTCACGTTGAAAACCAGAGCTTCTTTTCCATTGCGGGCTTCATACTTGGTTCCATTGACTCCGGTAGAGATTACGGTGGGAGTAATTCCTTCTTTTTTTAAGGCTGCGAATAAAGACTTGGCTAACATGATGTGCCTCCCGGCGTTGTGGTTGTGTCCTGTCTTTATATTAATACTACGCTAAAAAGTTGTCAAGGTATGTCAGGAAAATAATTATTCCCGTAAAATCAGCGTATGGAATTTGGATTCAGTAAGAACAGCGGCAGGTACACGAACCTAGAAACGGGTCGGTTTGTCCCCAGGGATTTGATATTTGGGGAGTTAAATGCTGACGTGCAGCGGTTCACCGTCCGGGCTGACAGATTGGCCAAACAACTCACCGATGGCAAAATCAGCACCACCACGTTTAGCCGATTGCTCAGGGAAGAATTAAAGCCATTGCTCACCCGTAGTTCTGCGTTGGGTGCTGGGGGGATGTCCCAACTGGAGGGGAAACAACTATCTCAATTGGGTAATGGTGCCAGAAAAACTTACTCCTCACTCAAATATTTAACAGACCAAATCAAGCGCGGGGAACTAACGCCTGGACAGATAGCAGAGCGGGCTAGGAGGCTCGGTAGCAACGCCTATAGTGCATTCCATAGGGCAGAGCAGTTAAGCCGCGTTGAGGGCGGTTTCCTGTTGGGGTGGAGGCGATTGGCCAATGCCCCCCGCCATTGTCCAGACTGCCCAGGGCTACAAACTCAGGGGTATGTCCCCATCGACCAGGTTATTCCGATTGGGGATAGTTGCGTTTGCGGTGGCCGTTGCAAATGCTCCATCACTTACAAGAAAGCGACTCCACGGGAGATGGCTGAATTTTCCCTAGGGTCGCTGACGGATAGGGTGCTGAGTAATCAAATTGAAGCGATGCAGGATGACAGAGGGTATGAGGGATTGAAACCCATAAAGCAATAAAAAACCCCGGTGGGGTCTGTGGGATGGGGCGGGGTGGTTTACTTGGTTCCGTACTTGTCCGCGTACTTGTCGAGTATCCAGGCAGCCTCTAGGGTGCTGCGGTTCCAGTCGATTAACGTGGATTCAGGGGTCTCCAATGATTCCCAATATTCTTGGAACCGTTGCGCCTCACGCTTCCCTTCTTCCGTTTCCAGATGGCGCTTGATTGCAGCAGCTTGTCCAATGGTCGTTCCGGTGATGGGGTTGCGGCTGGGTTGGATGTTGTTAGCAGTCATGGTTGCGTGTCCTGGGCGTTGCCCTCTTTGGTATATACACAGTATGCACATTTTCCGAAAAATTGTCAACCCCTAGAGCAAAAGAATTTTCTAGGGGACTCAAAGCCTTTATGGACTACGTGAGGATCTTGTTTGCTTTTTCTATTGCCGCTGCCTCTGATTCAGCCCATACGCTGACCCGGCGAAAGCCATGTAACAAGATGGGCTCTTCTGTGGTAGGCATTAACAGCGAGGGGATAGGGACGGCTTTAATCCCATCTGGCATATCCGCCACAATCCAACCACGTTGACCATCAGGCTTTGTGGGGATAGACGGGTCAATGACAGATTCGACAATGAAGGCATCCCAGTGTTCCTCTTGAAACGCTGGCAATGCTAATTCCGCTTTCTCCCTGGTAGAGAAAATCGCAAGTGTGATCGAGTAGTCTTCCCCATCTCGCTCAATTGAGGTTTGGATTAAAAAGCAGTTTGACATAGCTAAAGTTGCTCCAGATTTTTATATTAATATACCCTATTCCCCTCTCTTACTAGGGGAATTCTTATTGCCCTCTTCTTCCTCTTCCTCTTCCCTCTCTTCCTCTTCTTCCTCTTGCTCAGGCACTTGAGCAGGTGCCTTACCCTCCATCAATGCCCGCACCTGATCGCTGAGGTCTTCATCCTTGATAGCCCCATTGCGGTACATGATCTTGAGTGCTGTTGCAGCATCAACCAGACCATTCAGGAACAGTTGCATGATGGTCTGAATCTGCTGCGGTTGCATGGGCACGAGCAGCGCTTCTGTATTAATTTTGATACCGCCCGCATAGTCGGGATAGTTGTAGCTCGGTTCCTCAAAAACTTTCCACCATTTAATAATCTCCTCGGCAGTGTTTTCTACCCGATTGGCCATATCAATCAGCAGGGTTTCAGCCTGGGCACTATCGAGCATGGCTTCTGTTGCAGTGCGGGCAATGTCCCCCCCACTCAGGAATCGTTGCCCTAGCCGTGCCATTTGTTCTAATTGCCCTGATAGTACCTGAGCAGAAATCGTTAGGGCATTGCCGGATGGTTCAAGGAAGGATACATGGGAACCACCGGGCATATCCAGTACAGAATTAATCCCTAAAAACAAATCCTGACGTTCCTCAGGTACAGGCATATTCGGTGCCCATGTCCGCACGGGTGTCGGCCCGTTCACTACGGTTAGAATCGTTTGGAACTCCGATAGGGCGTTGAAATGGGTAATGTTCAACCGTGCCAAACTAAACAACAATGGCAGCGGTGGATCACCTGGAGGGTTGCCGTTGAAATCGTGCCAAACACAGGGGATTTCCTCTAATTGTTTCCCGTTAGCCCCCTTGATCTGCACTTCAGAACCCATCTGTGTCGGAGTACCGTCCTCAATCTTCCAGAGGATAGTCCGACAGGGGCGGTGTTTGTATTCAAGGTAATATTCAACATCTTCTAGGATTCCATTGTCGTTAAGTTCTGCTACTTCATACCGTCCGCAAAAACTTTCGATAAATGTTTGCCCACCCTCATTAATCGTTACAATCCCTCTCTGGAATGAATTGTCACCAGCTTTGTAGAAAATCTCATCCAAATTCCAAACCCGTAGGAAAGGACGCTTCTCGGCATCCCAAACATCGACAACAACCATCACCGCGCCAAGGCATAAAGCCATTTGATTTAACGTGGACAAAACGGACTTAAAATCGTTTCCATTCAAGTCAATGTTTGATGCAATCCGTCCCTCTGGGATTGCTTTATTGGATTCAGTAATAGTCTTTGGCGTTTCATGGGGCTCCTGGGTAAAACTAAATTTCCCCAACAGCGCAGCGTAGGATCGCAATGCAAGGCTGTAATGGTTATCTAGGTATGCCGCCCTTACTCGATTGGAGTAGGCATCTTCTGGCTCACTAGGGCGCTGGATTAAATTGCGGCGCTTCATGTCCAGAGTAGCCATTTCCTCGAACAAATCCCGGCAGGGTTGCCAGACTTCTGCGTGTAAAGTTCTCCAATCAAGCATAGGATTCCAGATATAGGACACCCCTGATTCTACCAATAAAAACTAAAAAGCCCCTCTTTGTGGGAGGGGTTTTAGGGTGTTGCTATCGCTAGAGATTGTCCTTTCTGTCTGCGGTTGTTTTAAGTTGTTGTCTCAACTGAACAGTTGTTACGCCACTTCGAGCGGGTGTACTTGTTGGTATCCTGGTAACACTCCTTATCCAGGGCTTCATCAGTTACGTCAGGCTAGACTCCTCGCCTCCCCCTCCCTTGTTATCGTTCGCGGGGTACCTGCTTTCGTGTGTTCTCGTAACCTCCACATTCATTAATGTACACGACCCCTAAGAAGCTGTCAACCCCCTAAACAAAAGAATTTTCCAGCAGTGCTTAAAACCTTGCTGTATAAGGGTTACAGAGAAATCTTCTCCCATTCCTCCCTTAGCCGTCTTTCAAAAATTGTATGCAGGGGGCTATCGGGATTGAATTTAAGCGTAATGGGATCCTGCTTCAAAATATTGTCTTTGTTCCGCCAGCGTTCTGTCCCTTTCAGGGCAATCGATCGGGCTACCAGATAAGCCGGGATACCCGCTGCTGTTGCCCATGCTTCTAATGAACTCCCTTCCCCAAATGGTGGGAATTTGCCGGGGGCTCTACCACGGATACGGAACTCAGCCGCCTCAGCAGTATTCACAACTGTCCCCAATACTTCAGGGATAACGCCTCTCACTTTCCGGGCCGGCTTGATGTCCCAGCTACCTGCTAGGCTTTGCCCCGATGGTGATACTCCACGGGGAGAGTTTTGTTGTAAGTAGTCCGCAAGTTCTAGCAGAGCGGTATCATAGGCATACTTGAATTGTGCCCTGATCTCTTCCTCTAAAGGTGCCTTCTGTTTTAGCGAAATTTCAAGCATAATAGTATCAATAAAGTTCCCTCCCATTATGCCATGGCCGACTTTGAAATTAATCTGACCGCCAAGGGTGCCAAAGAAGTAAACCTCCAAATCGAGAAGATGACAGCGGGGCTATCCAAAATCATCAAGGAAGTTTCTGACCTTGGCATTAAACTGGGTGTGGCTTCTACCAGCACAGGGGATTTTGCTGAGGCGGCGGGCACTACATCTGAGGCGACGGAAGACTTAGTAGAGTCTTCCGAAAAGTTGCGAACGGCCGTTTCAGAGGTTGCGGTTTCTGTTGACAAAGCTTCTGAAAGTTATCAAGAGATTACTAAGAGTGTTGAAGGTGCAAAATTAGAATTTACTGAAATCTCCGATAGCGCTGATGATTTAACAGGATCACTAACAAAGGTATCTAATAGTTCTGAGAACGCTGGCGAGTCTTTAGGTTCAATTGGTGACAATGCAGATGAAGTCGCTGAGGGGATGGTTCTAATTGCAGAACAATCTATCGCGGCATTTGAAATAATCTCTGAAGTGGCAGCATCAGCGATCGAAGCCTTCTCGACTTTCAATCAGGCAATGATCTCCACATCTGCCATTGGTGAATTCACCAGGGATGAGATGGGCAAGCTAACCGAGAAAGTAATTGAGTTAGGGATTGCGACTTCAGCGACCCCCCTTGATATTGCAGATTTAACCACAGAATTAGCCCGTGCTGGTTATGCAGCGAATGAACAGATAGGCGCACTAGAAGGGATTATTAGGGCATCTGAAGCATCAGGGGAAAGCCTGAGTGATACTGGTGCCATCATTGGACAAGTAATCAAAACGTTTGGATTAAGTGCATCAGAATCAATCACAGTTGCTGACTCATTGGTAGCCGCTGCTAACTCTACCAGCGCTTCTATTGTGTCATTAGGAGAAGGCTTTACCTACGTTGGTAGTCAGGCAGTTCTAACAAATCAATCGGTTAATGAAATTGTGACAGGTTTGGCATTACTGTCTGACGTGGGTTTAGCAGGGAGTGTAGGCGGCACGGCACTGGCTGAAGCATTGCGGCGGTTATCGCTGGCAAGTGCTGGGACAAATACTGAATTTAATAACTTGATTCGCGGTCAAGAAAAAATGTCTGGCGCGTTCTCCGCGTTGGGCGCATCTATCCGTGATTCAAATGGGCAATTGCTTCCACTATCTCAAATTCTGCCCATTATTAAACAACAGCTTGACAAACTAGAAAGTCAAGAAGACAAAGAAATTATTGCTAATGCATTATTTGGGGTTCAGGGGGGGCGTGGATTTCTTGCATTGATGGAAAAAGTTGGGGGAAGTTTTGAAAAAGTTAATGCAGCGATCGTCAATTCTGAGGGTGTCGCCAAACAGACAGGGGAGGTAATGCTCAATAGTTTAGGCGGCTCATTCAAGCTTCTGAATAGTTCAATTGATACCCTAAATATCGAGATAGGTGCATTTGCTGGTGAGGTATTGAGACCACTGATAGAGGCGGCAACGGGTGTAATCAATGGGTTTTTGAATCTCCCGCCAGTGGTACAGAAAACTGTATTTTCAATTGGAGCGCTTACCACTGCTGTCGTTGGAGCGGTGTTAGTAATGTCGGCTTATGAGGCATTACAAATCAAAGCAACCGTTCAAGCCATTGCATCCGCTGCGGCCAAGCTCAAGGAGACTGCTGCTAACTTTTTGTTAGGGAAGAGTTTGGATACCGTAGCCGCTTCCGCGTTGAACTCTTCAAGGGCATTACTCTCGTTAGATGTGGGATTCGCAAAAGCAGCAAGATCGGGAACAGCGGCCAGTGCATCTATTGCAGGGGCAGGGGTAGCAGCGGCGGGATCCGCCGGGGCGTTAGCAACATTAGGGACTGCCATCAAATCGTTCACAACCTTGATTGGTGCTGGCTTGACAGCATTGGCTCCATTTGTGGCAGCAGCAGCAGCTTGGGGATTAGTAGTTAAGACATGGGGATCAATAAGAGAGCCAGCAAAAAACGCCCAGGGTGCTATTGATGAATTAAATGTTGCCCTAGAGGGATACAACACATCAACTGGGCAGTCTGTTCAATTGACTGAGCAAACAAAAGGAGTATTTGGTGAATTAAAAGATGCCGTTAGAGGGGCAACAAACGACATTGAAATATTCCTTTTTAACTTTAAGTTACTCCCCGGAGTGTCTAGTGCTAATGAATCTGCACTAAGGGGGTTAGCGATTAAACTTGGCGATATGCAAGCCTCTCTTAATGGGGTAGCGAGTGAGTTCAATAATTACCGAATTGCAAATAAATTATCGACGGAGGAAGCTCAGGCTTTAATCCCTGTATTAGAAGCGGCAAAAGCCGCCACATCAGTATTGCAACAGGAAGCGGCAAAGCTTAGTGACAATGAAGATCAGTTAGTAGCATTACAGGCGCAACAGCAAGAATTGTCTGGAATGATTGACCAATTAAAAGCCGCCGCCCCTGCTCAAGAAGAATTTGGCAAGAAGTCTCTTGATGCTGCCAGTGCCGCTGCAGATGCCGCCAAAAAAATCAAAGAAGCTTATGCTGCTATTGGTTCCAACCTGGAATCAAATCTACGTGAATTAGATCTTCAAATTACCCAAGCATTAACCGATGCAAACAATGATATTCTGCTAAATGCTGAAGAGCGGGAAACTGCAATTACTAACATTGAATCCCAAGGGCTTACAGATAGATTGAAGCTGTTAGAACAATCATTACAGCAACGTCAAGCAATAAGTGGAATTGATAAAGAAACCCAACAGGAAAACGCAGAAGAGATAAAAGCATTAGAGGAAGAGATTGCTACCACCAAATTAGAGATTGCCCAAGAGTCAGCAGCAGCAAGGGAAGAGGCGGAGGCTGAATTTCTTGAGAGACAAAAGGAACGAATTGAGACCGAGAAGGCACTCCGACAGGCTGCTTATGATGAAGAGGTACGACAAATTGAGGACTTAAAAAACCAAGCTGAACTAGCAGCACAAGCCCGCATTGATGCCCAAAATGCCGTTCTGGAATCACTCGATGACCAGTCAGATGCAATCAAAAATCAAATTACCCTGCTTGGGCTTCAAGCCGAAAGACAGGATATTCTTGCAGCGCGTCGGATGTCTCAGTTTGACAACGAGGTGGAATCACTGCAAACCGCTAAAGAATTACTTCAGAGGCTTAATGATTCTGAAACCAGTATTAACGAAAAGAGGGCAATACGGGAGAAACTTCAAAGAGAAGGTATTGGATTAACGACAACAGAAGCAGAAATTAATGAGGCAATTCGGCAAAAAGAATCGGATAGGAGAGATGAAGAATTTAGAGCATTGCTTAGGAAGCAAGAGCAAGAACAAATAAGTTTGACATTATCTCAAGAACAAGAGCGCATAGACTTGCGCCGTCAATTGGCTCAGGCAGAAATAGCAAAGATTGAGGCCGAAGCGTTAGTTGTTCAAACACTATTAACGATAAAAGCTCAAGAAAGATTAATCGCTTTCAAAGAATTAGAACTTGTCGCAAAACGGGCCGAGGGGGCTTCACAGTCCGAACTAATTTCTTTGCAAGGGCAAATTGAGGCAGAGAAAGCTAACCTTGAATTAAAACAAGCTGAGTTACCATTAGCAGAGCGATCGTTAGATATAGCTAACCAACAGATAGCAGACATTCAAGATGCCCAAACTGAATTAGAAGGAATATTTAAGGCACAACAGTCCAACCTTAAGCTCCAACAGGATGTAGCCAGAGAACAGGCACGGCAATTAGACAGAAGAGAGGACGAATCCGATCGTTTTGAAAGAGCGCAGGAAGGGATTACGGCTAATGATATACAAAGGGGGCGGGCATTAGCTAGATCTACTGGTAGCACACCCAGAAAGGTCATTCCTGGGGGCCAAAAGTCTGTGCCAATTGCTCAACAAATGGATGTGTCAAGCTTTAAGTTAGTAGACGCTTTGGATACGCTGACACAAACAATTTCATCAGAAAACGAGGCAATTCGGGGGGTACAACTTCGGGCCAACGGTGGTCTCGTTAACGCAGGGCAGCCATACATTGTAGGCGAACGCCGTCCTGAATTATTTGTTCCACGGGTTCCCGGTACGATCGTTCCACGAGTGCCGCAAATCATGGGAGGGATGGGAGACTTATCTAAGATTGAGTCATTGTTAACTCAATTGGCAATGAGGCCAGCCCCTACGCTTAATGCACCTGCTACATTCATCAATCAGCCTAATCCATTGCAGACTCAGATAGAATTGCTACAAGGGCAATTACGGGCATCTAGGGGGGTATTCTGATGGTTGCAGCAGTACAAGCAAGATCATTAACCGTGACGGTTAATCAAACTGACTGGAGCAGGAATCTTGTATCCCTAGAGATTGGATGGGATAGCTATGAGCAGGGCAAGGGCTTGCTCCTGAAAAAAGGGACGCTAACCTTATGCAACATAGAGGGAGACAGCAAGATAGTAGACCCTATTGATCAAAATGACTTTACGGTAGGGAATATCGTTACTGTTAGCATTGCTGGGATAGGCGTTCATCCATTAGCGGGGAAGCTTCGTATATTAGCCCCACCAGAAGTATCAGCGATTAACAATAATGTCCCTGAGCAGGAAGGGAACTTAATTGTGTCTATCCCTGTAGGCTGTGAGCTTTCCTATTTTATTAACCAGGAGCCAGATTCTGACGCAACAGGAGTAAAACTTGGAGTAAGCAAAAGACTAGATTTAGTTATTACTGACTTGCTTCGTGCATCAGGGGTCTCATACTTTGACATGATCTCTGCTGATTTGTCGGACTTGCGAACTTATTCGATCGCATTTCCCTACTCAAAGAATGGCGGTGGGTTTGTTAATTTGGCTGGTGAATTTGCTTATGTCGGACAAAGTTCAGCTATATCTTTACTGTACTGTAATAACCAGAATTTTATCAGGGTAAAAACCATTCCCCAAATACCACAGATGGGGATTGAGGGGACTATTACAATAGGCACAGACGATCGGCAATATAGCAGACAACTCGACCTGTCTTTAGCTCCTGGACAAGTCGAAATAGATGGGATACGGCGCTCTGTAGTTGATCTGACGCTTGATTACCCTTTTACGGATACTGTTGAAGAATGGCAGACTGTTTATAAAAATACGGACAATGGGGATGGAACTCAAACAGTAACAACAAAAACGGTAGCAGTAAGAACGTTTAAAACGTATTTTTACGGTGAGGCATATGGTGACGGGGGATTTCTCGATCGTAACATTATAGCAATAATTAGTAATTTTACCCCTAGTTCGGGGAATGCAGACTTTGACTTTGTTAAATACTATCAATACAAGTCTCACCAAGGCTTTGAGAAAGTTACCTTTCAAGACGGAGAGGAGACCGGGAGAGAATATCAGTTTAGCTTTTTTGACCAGGCTGATCGACTAGCATTTGAAATTACTTATGTCGGCGTTTTGGCTAAGACTCTCTATCCTGATGGGTGGGAAGATTCTGTAGAATCAAGTACCAAACAGAATAGAATCAATAACAAAGCTAATTCTGTTGTGCCTTCTGAGATAGTGCTAACTAAATATTCCTTTAATGCAGGCTCAGTTGTATCAAAAACAACAACAATTTATTCAAATCTATTCCTGATTGATAGAACAGCAACGTTAGAAGATGATTTCGAGTGGGCTTTTATTGATTATTACATTGGTGGTTACAACCTTGGAGTAAAACAAATTAAAGAAGAGACATGGAAGCAGAAAAAGCAGCGATGGGCTTACGACACACAAACAAAAGCCCCATTAATTATTAATAACCCTACATTCGTAGGCAACACAGAAGACCCCGATGGGAATAGACAGGTTAAGTTGTCATTAGATTTCAAAGCAACCATTCCATTGTCAACATCTGTTTTAGCTAAAGATACCGTTCCACCTGGGATTACTTACTGGGGAGGTCGCTATGAATTAAAAGAAACTCAATTAAATGGGAAGCAAGTATTTGGGAATGGTAATAACCTTAAAAACTACAAAATTCAATCTCCTTTTTGGATGAGTGAGACGCAGCCAGATAAATTTGCACTAATTGAAGGACAGATTATTAACGGACGACAGTATCAGCATTTGATTGAGGTAGACCCATCTTTGTTTTTTACCAAACAAGCGCCATTACCGGTGTTCCGTGTTGTTGAGTCATCGAAAAACCGCTTTTTCATCTGTGACGCATTGACTTGGTTCCACACCAAAACAGAGTGTTATGTGGCTTTTGCGGGCATTTTGGGCGGCAGTAGCGCTTCAGGTGGGTCTGTTATCACAGGGTATCCATCAACATTATTTCCTGCCTATTCTGGCGACGGGCCGCTGATAGACGATGGTGGAAATGTAGTAGTAGATGTCAGTGGAAACGTTGTTTATTCTGGTACAATAACGGTAAGTGGTTATGCTTTGTTACACTCTGTTAGTGGTTTAGCTTATGACATCTAATGCAACGTTAGCAGTTCTAAGACGGCTGTATAACAGACAAAACAAGCCAGGGAAATCCCCATCAGAGACGGCTCAGTTTGTCGGGGTGTCCAATGGGTTTGCGACATTCTCAACATCGACCGGAGACACCATTATAATGCCGGTACGGAACGTGATTACTAATCAGGCATGGACAGGGACATTCTCGATCGTGCGCCCTAAATACGGCTATCCTAGTGCCTTTAAGGAGGTTTGACCTATGGCTATTCTTGGATTCCTGCTCAATCAATTCCTCAGCGATCGTCAACGGTTTGAGTCGAAGTGCTTTGAGGTGTTTCTGGCACGGGTGAATCTGTACCCACAGTATGATTGGGGTGCCATTGCTAAATCGTCAATCGAAGCAGCACGGGCTTTTGATAAGGCAATGGACGACGCGACGATCGGAGTGGAGGATCTAAGAATTGGACTACCTCATTAAACGGATTCAGGAAAAGTTACTGGCACGGGGGCGGGCGGAACAGGAACGGGCCGCAGAATGGCAACGATCGCTCAAGCCTACTGTGTACCGTGGCAATAATCTATTCCAAGAATTGGGAGGGCAACCGATCGAAGGGCGATACCTAGGACAGGTTGGATTAGTGCCGGGGCAGAGTGTACCCAATATCGGGAGGAACCCCAATAAGCCGGTTATCCCTGGGTTGCCTGTTGAGACGGTAGTCGCTCAAGAGGAAGAATTTTTAATCCCGTACTATACACTTTGTTATCAATGGAACAAGTATCTTTACTATACTTTGTCCCAAAACAAAACATTACTTTCTTCATATGACGTTCCAAAGTTTACTGCAAAAGAATTGATTTATACCGTTAATGAAGACAACCCCAACGGAAAGTATATTCAGCCCGATTTTCTTGCTGATCAAGATTATTTAGGATGGTGGGCAGAAACTTCTTCTTTACTTTGCGTTAATGGATTATTTATTTTAGGTTTTTATGACGACGAGGGGAGTGCAATAACAGGAGAAACAGACAATGTTTATAATTATGATGGTGGCGGTACAGGTAACGCTACTCGATGGAGTATTCCTCTTCTGTTCAGCACCGATGGTATTCAGTGGGGTGCCCCTGTAAATTATGGAAGCTTATATGATAAATTCGGATTTACAAGATTTGACGAAAACGATGCTTTGTCCGTTAGCTTGTTCGCTTTCTCTGCGATGGTAACGACCTACAGTTCAGATCTTCAAATAATTACGCATAAAGCTGTAGATTCTATTGAAGTTTATTTGTCAAATTCAGGGGACACTTATCCTATATCAGCAAATACTTACCTTAGCGCTGGACAATATTATGTAAGGTCTACAGATGGAGGCAAGACATGGAATACTGGTTTAACAAATGAGAACAAACTTGGATATTATACTTATCAATCATCAATCCCAGTCATTGAAAACGGGCAAATATTAAATGGTGTTGTAGATTTTCCAAGAGAAGAAACAATATGGACAAACGGTTCTTTAATTATTATTGACGTATTTGATTTATCAAGTCCGACGATTGTTACTACTTATTTACATGAGAGAGTTGTTGGATTTTACTTTACTATAGTAAATTCTATATCTGTTGACTCTGGTTCTACGGGAAGTTTGTATCAACAATACAATACGCTAAGGTTTGAAATAATAGAAGTCAATCAACAAAATTTTTATCTTGACACTGTTCCATCAGCAGGAGATGAATATATTACAATTGCGAGGGATATTAACCCAGGGCTGGGTGCTTCTCGTAGATCTTTTGGATTAGAACAAGATCCTTTCCACTTTACTGCACAAAAATCATTTAGAACAAACAGAATAGAAGGAGACGCGACTCAATCAAAAATTTATCTTATGGACGAAACTATTGAGAATGAAGAATCATACAGGGACGGCAACCTGATAGACCCAACATATACTACAGGT
>OGWP01000003.1_pt1 | contig 24002 bp, 37 predicted proteins | sample 1576051 | NCBI WGS metagenome assembly OGWP01 (sample SAMN07581524, study PRJEB24739) | freshwater metagenome | reverse complement strand
AGACGTGTGCTCTTCCGATCTGTTTCCCAGTCACGATAAACCTTCTCAACTGTATACAGAGACCCCCGACAAAATTAAACGTTTTATAACGGAGCCTTTGCATCAGTCTGAACGTATGATGCGAGAAATTGGGTTACTAACGGCATTTGAATTAGCCTACGACAAACTTAAGGGAGATCCTAAGCGAGATCTTTCTGGGTACATTCTTCGGGACGCTAGTGGTCAACCTATTACACGCACGCCAGACGAAGTTTTTGAAGACGCTATTCAAGAAGCCAGAGACAAAATTGGTCTTACTTTAGGGGACTTTAATCGGCAAATGAAGCCGAGAACAATGGCTATGCCCGGTATAAACATCTTGTTTATATTTAAAACTTTTGCTATTTATGCTACTTACGCAATCTTTCGTAACTCGCAAGTAAGTATGTTTGGCCCATTAAGCCGATCAGAACGTCAAGATGTACGCAGCATACTTGAAAAAGATTTAAAGAATGCTGTTAATAGTAAGCAAATAATTGACCAGCGTATGGGGGAAATTGATACTTACTTATCTGGCTACAGAAAAGCATCTTTACGTAGGCTAGCAGGGATATTTGGTGTGGCTACTATTTTAGGCGGCGTTCAAGCCACCCCATTTTTCTCCGCTATTGGGGGTATGGCAGCAATGTTTGCTGGCCCCGGTGATGATGAAGATGAATTTTTTGATTGGGAAAATTGGTTCCGAAACTATTGCGAAGGTGAACTTGGCGGTTATGCAGCAGATTTGTTGGCGGGCATGGGAGCGTCTGAAAAAACCGCTGAAAAGTATGGCTCCAAAATAGGTATGTCTGTTGCACAAGGCCCAGTTGGCGCTATAACTGGCATGAGCCTTTCAGATCGTGTTAGTCTCGACTTAAAAAATATGTGGATACGTGACCCACGTTATTCTAGAGAGGCACGACAAGAAGTTTTGGAAGGGGTAGTAACTGCAATCGGCCCTGCTGCGGGGTTAGCTATGAACTTTGTAGACGCATATCAGTTTTTCCAAGAAGGTCAAATAGATCGAGCAATGGAAAAAGCATTGCCCACTTTTATGAGTAAGCCTATGGTTGCGTATCGGCTATCTAATGAGGGCGCAAAAACATCAGGGGGGCGTACCTTAATTGATGAATTTAGTGCTTGGGAAATTGCAATGCAAGCCATAGGTTTCCAGCCAGAACGTCTTGCTAATAAACAAAAATCTGTAATTGAAACCGAAACTAAAGCACGTAAAATACAAGACCGCAAAACTGCTGTGATGAACCGTCTTTGGCTTGAAGCGGAAAACGGTAGTGAAAGTGGGCTTCAAAAAGCCTTAGAGATGAAAGACAAATTTAATGCGCAATATCCAGAAGAGGCAATTACGCAAAAGTCTATGGTGGAGTCATTTAAAAAGCGGCGTAAAGCTCAAGCTGAGGCTGAGGCAGTAGGGGCAAATATCCCAGAAAAATTACGTGGCCGTTTAATGCCAATGTTGGAATACGGTAGAGAGTAAAAAAGACCCCCGCGCTGGGCGGGGGTGCAAGGTTGAAGGAGTTCAACCACCAAGAGGAGTGCCATAGGCACCGACAGCGAGGAGGCACTGTCAGGTCGAAGTTTACTACCCAACTCTCCAAATACGCAAGCCACGGAACCCGTCCTCCACCACTAACTTTACTTTGACCTCAAATCCCAGTCTGTCCATAGTGTTTTTTACAACGGCTCGGGCTTCTTCTACGTCTAGGCAGGGTACAAAGAAGGATCTGCCTACCTTAAACTTAGTCCAATCGACCTCGTAGTTGACCCCATTAACCTGCATCTTTCGGTGTTTCCTCCGCCGGAGCCTCCTCCTGAACCTCTTCCTGAGCCGCATCGGGGTCGTCTAAGCCGTGCTGGGCGGCAGCAATAAAGACGTCTGGGTCAAGGAAATCGCCCCTAGAGCAGTCAAAGACGTACACATCTACGGGCGGCACAGCGCTTAATTTAGTGCCCTTGGACATCCGTTTCTTCGTAGCGCCCCCATAGACGCCCTCGGCGGTCAGGGAGGTTAGGACATCCTTTAGCGTGATCCGGTGCTCAGTACAGTATTTCCGCAGTGCGGTAGCCGTAATAAACAACTTCATGGTGTCCGGCTCCATGCGGATCATCAACTCCCCGCGTGGCTCTAGAATCGGCAACATTTCTACCCCGGTACGCTTGTCAACCTCGCCATTGATAACCAGCGTATTGTTGCGGTGCATATTCCAAAACTCGCCAATAACACTGGCTTGGCTTGTAAGGGGTGGTTTAATTTCCTCTTTCATTTCCCCAAAATGGGTGAGCATCCACTTGAACACTCTGCCAACATCAATATCAAAAAGCCCCAAACGCCTAGCAAATAAAGCCCCAGCAATATTGCAAGCAGCAACACCTGACCAAAAACGTTCACGGTTTGTGAATCCAACTTTTTTATCGATGATCTTTTGGATTTGACGAACTTCTTCAAGCCGTTCTTCCAAGTTAGAAACCAAGTCGCGCAGGTATATGCGCCCCGCGTGACCATAGTTTGTATACAACTTAGGATAAATTTCATCCGCTTCTTCCTTGCTCAGCAGCTTAACTGACGGGATTTCATACTCGATAACCCGCATTAACTCTCCGTCTGCCGACTTAGTCAAGGACTTCAGTTTGTCTACCACCGATGCGTTTGACGAGCACAAGAGGATAGTCTCCCAACGAGCAAAGTTTTTACGCTCTTCATTAGCACTAGCCCTCATCCGACCGCGACCTCGGCCTTGAGACACAGCGTATGCCCAGTCGGAAAAGTCATCTGCAGTCATCTTGGTAATCTCGTCACAGCCTAAGCCGAGGTTATTCATAACCCCAAGACGGTGCAGCCTGACGTTCATAGTGTCCCTCTGAATCAGCATTAACTCCTCGGGGTGGCCGTACACACTATGCATAGCCTTCAGCGTCGTGGTCTTACCTGTACCGGACTCGTTGTTAATTAAATTAATGATGGCCCCCTTGAGGTTCAGCAGTTTCATAAGAGGGGCACCGAAAGCCGTAAAGAAGCCAAATGCCATAGGCTCAAAGCCGGGGTTGTTGTAAACATTAATAACAGACTGCCACTCTTCTAGCGTGCCTTGTGGCTCAAACCACGGCGCTAATTCTTTAGTGTAACTAGACGGTGGGCTATACCTGTCGGCGTCGGCGCAAATTTCTGTGTCGCCTACTACAAAAGATTTATATTTATCTGTCCAACCAAACTGCGTTCTCATAATTTCTGCCTCGTGTTTAAACTGCAACTCCTTAGTAAACCGCACAACATAGAACATAATCGCTTCCATCTGCTTAGTCATGGCAACGATTCCTTGATAAGCAAGCTTGTCCCGCAGTTTCCCTTTTGCAAGTAAGTCCATAGCTGCCAATGCAAATTCTTTGACTCCATCTTTTGGTGTGTGCAGCCTCATCCAAACCATTTCGCCGTACTCGGGGTCACGCATACGCTTTACTACATACAGGTCATGCTCATAAATTAAGTCTGGCTCTTCGCCATCTTCGGCGGGGCGGGAATAAACTCCGCCGTTTTTACCTCTAAAGAATGGGAACGGGTACTCAGGAATAGTGTATGTAACCGGCATAAACGCAGCCGGTGGGGTAACTTGGACAACGTTATCTTCCGGTGCGGCTTCAGCAATTTCAGCACCAAGTACGATGGGTGATTTGATCTGACCCCAATGTGGGCACTTGTCACAGATGTTGGGGTTGTTCTTATTAAATACTTCGCAGGTATAGGGGCCTTTAATTAACTTAACTTTGTTTTCAGTCTCTTGCTCAGAGTAGTTTGGATGCCCTTTAGATATCTCGTGTACGGCTGTATCACTATCTACACAGTATGCTGCAATCGATAATGCACCACGCCAAAGCGGTTCCTCCAAGTTTTCTTGGTTATCCATCGCATACTTTATCTGAGCACATCCCTCGCTGTTCTGAGTCTTTAGCCAAATGGTTTGAAACCGAGACTGCCGGTTGCCCATCAAGGCTTTGGTTAGTTCATTTAAATTGCTAGTAGCGTAGTCAGGCGCTTCTCCGTCTGTGTCGGATACACCCAATAAAGTTTTAAACGCCTCAAAGTCTACTGGTTGAGAGAGGTGCTGTAGTTGAACTTGCGCAGGGGGATCAGGTTTATAGTTTAAGGTCTCCGGTATTCTTAAGATAGATGCTGCATCTGATGTACGAGCAGGGTCGGCTTCGAGGTTGTAATCGACGCAAAGCTTCTTTAGTTTCTCTGCTACACGCTTCCAATCAAGCCGAGGGACAGCCGATATCAGAGGCCAGTAGACATGAAGCCCACGCCCTGAATTAACAATAGTCGGCTTAGGAAGTCCTAATGCTTTGCAAAAGTTGAGTAGGGCTAAAGCCCCGTCAGCCTGATCTGCATAGGGTTTTCCTTCTCCGCAATCGATATCAAGCCAAAACGACTTAATATTTTTTACGTTATCTGCTGTCCGTGTGGAAGGCTTTTCGTACTTCGAGCAGGCAAAATAGACATCATAGTGCTTGCTTAAAAGGGATTGTATTTCTTGATCTGCTTCTACCAGCGTCTGTACAAAAACCTGTTTGGGCAGACCTTTTTTCTTTAAGCCGACAATGCAGTACCACCCCTCTGTGGATAGCACCGCCGACAATAGGTCTGTTGTAGCCATTCCTAATCCAAGTGGACTTTAGTTTTAAGTTTCGCAATGACTTCCTCAATCTTCTCAATCTGTTTTTTGCGTGGCATTTCTTGACCCTTAAACCATTTGTATACGGTCATACGGCTTACGCCAAAGAACTGCGCCGCATCCGAGACTGGGATATCTTGAGCAATACACAACCTCCCCAGCATGACACCGGGGTGGGTTGCGATTGCGCGTTTGTTAGTTTCTATTAGCCGAAACGAGTAGCCGCGTGTTTCTGCCATGCTTACTCATCGTCGGTAGACCACTCATTGAGAACATCAGCAAATTCTTTTTTAGCTGCTGGCTCAATGTTTTTCTTGGCTGTCTTTTTAGTCGGCTCGGCTATTTCATCGGCAGCGTCTACTTTCTTTGCCGGTGCTGTTATAACCTTTGCTTTCGGCCCGTCAGTTTGAGTCGGGGTTTGAATGACCGCAGACTTAGCAGCAGGGCTGTTGCCTTTTTCCTTAGCTGCTGCCCACTCTTCACGCTCTAAAAATCTTACTGGCTTAAAGGTTAGCTTGGGAGTTGCACTGTCCGAGTCAAACTTCATCTCGGTAACTAGGGTGTTGATGTTCTTGCCCTGCGACCCTACATACTTAGCATACTGCTGGAAGGGCATTTTATCTAAATCGCCACGACCAAAGATTGAAGTAGAGGGCAGCGTTAGTTGGAATACGTCCCCATTTATATCGCTTTCAAGGACTACAGCAAGCCTTTGTTGGAACCGGCAAGCGCGGGAGTCACCTGAACCAGACCCCTTAATGTTTTGAGGGCACCCATCACAGGTCTTGTTTTGCGCAGACTCAATGCTTGGGTCAGGCGTAATGCCATCGTTTGACCAGCAGTCCGGCGCAACCGACTCTCCAGCAACATAAGCACCAGAGTAAAACTGTCGGGATACGTGCGGATTGCCGTTAACAATGACTACATTCATTGCACGGTTTTCATTCTTAGCAATCTCTTCGCCGTTGACCATCATGCGAAATACACCGCCGCGAATAGAAATACGTTTGAGTGCCGTATTACCCGCTAAAGACTTAGTTAAGTCATCAAGTTCAACTTCTTTAAGGTAGTCGGGCAGATTTTGATTAAACAAAGCAACATTGCTCATTATTTTCTCCTAATGGTGATTTCATACTCTTGATCCACATTTAATCCCGGTGGATGCACATCGGGTCGATCCTCTAAAAACTCACGCATATTTGTCTGATGTATGCGCTTTTCCAACAACTCCATAGCACCATGTTCACGCATGAAGCCATAGAAACTTTCCCAATCATTAGTCCAGTACCGATTCTTAATTGTTCGGTAGGCTGTACCATTTTCGGTTTTAAAACTTGTAACGCCGGTTTCCTTAGATATCTTCAGCAACTCTTCTTTTAGAGTCCGCATCTGCTCATCAAGGGTCGCAATTTTACCATCGTACTCGCGCGTTAAATCTTCTTTAGCGTTACGAATTTTGATGTAAACGGCGACGATCTTATCTATGGCCTTATCCATATATGTCCTCTTGGTTGTTTTTTACTATTGTATCTAAAAACTGTACTTTGTCAAGTATCTAATTCTTTTTTGTACAAATCAATTATCTTAGTGTGGAAATCTAATTTGCTTTGCAGCATTGCATACAACTTTGTTTCTACGGGACTGCCTTCGATATGCACCACAGTTACAGGATTCTTCTGCCCTTGCCTGTGCGCACGCGAGTTAGCCTGCAAGTATGTCTCAATAGATGTCACTGGGGCATACCATATAACAACGTTTGCAGCAGTTAATGTTACCCCATGTGCAGCGGCTTGTGGCTGTATTAATAAAACTTTGGGGTTAGGGTTTTCCTGAAAGCGCTTGAAGATGTCTGTACGTTTATTGACGCTTACAGAGCCGTTAATAACTTCTGACTCTATTCCTTGTTTGGTAAGGTAGTCTTTTAGTAGATTAATAGTGTGAGTAAAAGGTACGAAAATCAATACCTTATGTGAGGCTTCTTCAACTACTTCTTGAATTACCTTGAGACGGTTTGATACATCGAATTCAATTACGTTGCCGTTGTCGGTGTAGACCGCACCGCCTGAAATCTGTAGTAATTTAGTCAGGCTTGAGGCGGCGTTGACAGCCGATACCTCTTCTCCAGCAGCGGCAATAAGCATATCTTTCTTTAGCTGCCGGTAGTATTTCTCTTGCTGCGGGGTCATGGGGACATACCGAGATGTGTAAAGCATTTCCGGCAAGTCAAGGCATTCTTCTTTCGTATACCGAATGGCGGGCTGCAACAGGTCATGCACGACTTCGTTTGCTTTCGGCTTTGGTATCCATTTGAACCTAGTCAGTTGATACATAACAGTATCTCTGAACCCACCCAAGGTCATCGGCGCTCTCTCGGGTACACAAAGTTTGACAAGTCCGTAAGCATCAAGTGGGGACTGCGCAGCAGGGGTGCCGGTCATCATCCATAGCCATGTGGTCGGTTGGATAATGTCTTTCATTACCTTGAAGCGCTGAGTGCGAGAACTCTTATAGGCGTTTGCCTCGTCAATAATAATTAGGTCAAACTTCCCATTTTTGATGTCATCTTTTACAACTTCTACCCCATCAAAATTAATAATGACGTAGTCTGCCCCGCCATTAATGATCTCGGCTCTTTTTTGTTTGGTTCCATAAGCAACGTCTACGTGCCTGTGAATTGCAAACTTAAATAGGTCTGCTTGCCATGCGGATTGCATAATGGATAGGGGACAGATAACTAATACCCGACGAATGATCTTTGCGTTCATCAGGTAGTCAGAAGCCCATATGGCAGAGGCCGTTTTGCCTGTGCCTTGCTCGTTAAAACAGAATGCCCGTCTGTGTAAAGTCAGAAACGATGCTGTGTCCCTTTGATGTTCCATCGGCTTATGCAGCCCCGGCCAATCGTAGTCGCGCTGAATTGGGGACGGTACTTTTTTAATTCGTAACTTACGCAAAGCTTGGGCCTCAGACAGCCCCCAGTTGACGGCTACCTCACTAACTTCCCCCTCTTTTTGTACAACTTTGCTCTTCTTGATTGTTTCTGTAATACGGCTAGGAAACTTAGTCTTAACTAGCAGTATCCGGTCATTTATTATTTGCACGCTTCTTTTCCCGTGGGCTAACTTCTGAAATTAACTTTTGTTTGGAGTCACGATCAAACGAACGATTATTGGCTGCTGACGTAACTTTTAAACCATCTTTATGTGAGCCACCTTTAGACAACGCCTTGACGTGATGTACGTCTTTGCCATCCCCCTTGCTAACTTTGCCAGCCTTTTCCATGATTCGCCGTGCTCGGTTGCGCTCAGCACGCTTCTTTTTAACCATCTCGGTGCCATCATAGTTTTCGTATTCTTGCTTGTAGTTGCGGTCAGCTTTGTTTGCGTAGGGCATGATAGTCTCCTAATAAGGTTTCCCAAATTGTGGATTATCTTTGATACCTAAGTCAAGGGCCAGCCGCTCGTTCTCGTCTTTAACCCTGTGATAAGCCTGTCTCAAGTTCTCAATTTCTCTGTGCAACCGCTCGATCTCGGCTTTGTATTCAACTGGTATGGCGTAGAGGGAATCGGTATAACCCAGTTCTTCGTTTTTAAACGACGCAACGTGCCCGTACTTGTTCATCCAAACCAAAGGACTATGTGACTGCGCTAGTGCCTTGCGTAGATTTTCTTTTGTTGAGGGCCATGAGTTTGGGCTTGTTGCATTCTCCAAAGCCGTCAACGCCAATTCTGCTGCGTCGCGTAAGTCGCTCATTCTTTCACCTTATAAAACTTCTTGGAGCCGATACGCACTATATCGGCAATGCCGTTCTCAACAAACCTGTGCAAAACACGGGCTACTTTGTTATCGCTCACAATCCATTCTTTTGCAATCGTCTTTGCTTGAACGGGAGTTTTTGGGTGAGAAAGTAGATACTTCCACACCTTCTCCTCAAAGTCGGTCATCTCAACTGCCACTGTTTTTCTCCTGTAAATACATATCGACATCTGACATCAAACTATAAAGTTCTTGTAATAACTCGGGGCTTGGGTCAGTTATGTTTTCACTGATTAATTGAATTACTTCGTTTACATTTAGTTCTTGCCATTCCGGCTGCGCTAGTGCTTGGCGTAGTGTTGGAATTACTACTTCGTCTAATTCCGCTTTGGCGGCGCCCTTTTTTGGTAGTTCATTTTTACTTAGTAATTCTAAAGCATCCAACGCCATCTCTGCTGCTTTGCGTAAGTCTCTCATAATAAAGCTTCTCCTATTTCGTTTAACATCTTCTGTCTTTCCTCTTTGTTAGTTATATTTTTTACACGATTAAAATACTTTGCTACAAGTTGTCTTTCCTGTGGGGTTTTGAAAGGCCACTCCCATCTTTCCCACGTTAACCCTGATGGATGCCGGGATGTATGAGTTTGAGTAGTCATGCAGCCTCATCCTCATCTAACTTCTCAAGTTCTGCTTCGTAAGCCTTAGTTAGATCTAGTATGTTTTCTTTACGCCGCATCCATTCGTAGTTGTACCTAAAGTTTCGGCGCTTAATTGGGTCAAACTGAGCAATCTTTCTATTCATGTCAAACATCAACTTCAATAATCTTTCACGAAACTGCTGAGGATCTATGTCTAAAATACTCAAATAAGTATCAGAATGCTGAAACAAAAAGTAGATTGCAGAAATTGCCTCATCTGTGGGTATGCGCAGTCTTCCCATTCTGCGGGGTTTTGATTGCGCATCTTGAATTGCTAAAGCCACAACTGCAGATAGCAGTCTACGATTAGCAGTGCCTTGTGCTCTATAGTCTAATTCGTATGACATGCTATTGCTCCTTTTGCAACTCAATCAGCTTTTCTAGGTAGTGCGCGGCTTTATTCAAGTCATCGACGCCACCTTTGCTTTGCCACCGAGAAACGTACTTAATAATGTTGCCCTCAAAATACCCGATGTTGTTGGCAGCTATGTAGTCCCAAGGCTGAATAGACTTGTCTTTGTAATGTGTGCCACCAACCTGTTCATCATTTGCGCTCATGGAAACACAATTCTCCTTATCTTGGTTTGTTTTCTAGCCCACTTAAGAATTAGTTCATGCTCTTTTGAAGTCTTAAAGGGCCACGCTAATTTACGCATTTCATAAGGTACATCATTTAAGGGGAAAGTAACCTCTTCAACTTTGGGGGTTTTCTTGGCTGTCATCTCCATTGTCCTTTTCCATTGTGCTCACAGTCTTTTACGTGGCAAAACTTTCTGCATGTAAAGTTTGGTCTTGCGTTCCATACGTCGTTTGACATAGCAGCCTCAAGCCTTTGGATCTCAGGCAACCACCGCCCCCATGCATCTTCTTGTATGTTGTTTACAAATGAGGCTTTAACTAAATCTTGGGCTACAACAAATACCAACCCTGCTTTTATCGATTGCACATGGGGAAAGTGCTTGAAAACTAATAGCGCCAGAAGTTCTAACTGTTTAGTATCAGCATACTGAGAAGACTTACCCGTCTTGTAGTCCACAAGGTGGGCATGATCGCCATCAATAATCAGCAAATCAGCGATACCTCTAAACCACACATTCTCATCTCTAAACCCAACCGGCTCAAAGTCTTTGGTCAACCCCATCTCGTACTCACACAACTTAAGACCGGGAAGCGCCTTGAGCGCATCTAGCGTCGGCTTTATGAAAGCGTATTTGGGGTCTAGTGACTTGTCCCCACACACATAATCTTCGGCTGCTTTGTGAACCTCTGAGCCATAGTCAAGGTGTGGGGTCGGCGGTTCAACAATATCTTTGACAATCCGCATCCGATAATACTTGCGAGGGCACTGCTGAAACAGCGAAATGCTGCTGTATGACCAAGTGTATTTCATTCTTTGATATGGCTTTTAACAGCCGCCCTCATTAACCGCAGTTCAACAATTGCTTGCTCGATTGTAGACGCTGCTGCTACATGGTCATTTTCAAGTAATTGTATGTGGATTTCTTTTAATAACTCTTTTACTTTCAGTTCATGTGCCGTGTAATTTAATGCTGTGTCTATTTTCATAGTTGCACCCTGTAATGACGCTACATTGTTATATGCTTGCACACCCCTAACATTCACCATAACTATCTCCATGTCCAATTTCACACGATAAAGGCAAGGTCTCTGCCCATTTTGGTCGCCACTTCATACATTCGGTAATGTATTTTGTCGCTTCATCTACTTCTTCTTTTTTAACAACGCACGCAATTGCGTCATGCACCGTAAGAACAACTCGGTATTTCTTAGATATCCGTAGCATCTGTTCACCGATCACGCAACGGGCTACGGCTTGGCAGATGTTCTCCACCACTTTACCGCCATAAATCTTGGTTATGCCCTTGCGGGTGTTGTATATGTAGTGCTTTTCCCATACCCCACTTTTGGGGTTCTGCTCTTCGATTGCACGCAGATTCATGTACTTCAACGGCAGTCCGCTTGGTAGATCAAACCCAACTCCGGGGAGCAAACTTACTGCCTGTGGTTGCGTACCAAAATCACAAGTTTTAAGATCCTCACTAGCCAAAGCATCTAGGCATCTTTCGGCCTGCACCCATAAGTTTGGTATTCTTGGGTATACCCCACGATAGGTATCAACAATTTGCTTACAGAATGAGTCAGTCATCTCAACACCAAAAGTCTTTAACTGTAGTTGAAACTTTTTCCACCCCATGCCATAGCCTGCACCCAAGATGGTTGTCTTACCTACAAATCGCTCTGCAGTGGTGATTTTGTCAATTGGCCTGTGGTAAATCCTAGATGCCATGATTCTGTAAACATCTTCGCCGTTTTCAAATGCATCTACTAAATCAGTTTGCCCTGCTAACCAAGCAACAGTCCGCGCCTCAATTTGAGAAGAGTCGGCGTCGATTAGCACATAGCCTTCGGGCGGGATCATGGCGTCTTTAAGTTTTGATTTCCTTGGTAAGTTCTGAAGATTAAGTTTGTCGTCCCCACCCCATCTGCCTGTGTGTGCAGCGTAATACCGTAGGGGGACAGGGAGGCTCCCGCGCTTCGCTATCGAAATGAATCGCTCTGTCCTTGTCTCTTCCAAAGTACTTTTTGCCCCAAGTCGAGCAGCCACTAGCGCCTGCACTTCTTCGTTTGGGTGCTCTGCTAGGGCTTTAAAACCGTCGTCACTTTTGGCTAATGCCAACGCCACTTTGCCTGTAGTAAGGCTAATCTTAGTCGGGGGGCGCACACCCAAGGCTGCTAGTTTCTCAGCAAACTTTTGATTGCTCATCAATGTCTCGCGGTCAGACATCGCCTTCTCGATCAGTGCTTCTTTGCGGTGTTTAACTTCTCCCAAGTGCTGTTCAAGCAGGGGTAGGTTCAACTGTAATACGGGGTCGGTAAACATCTTCAAAGTTAAATCGATTAACTTAAGTTCCTTAAGTTTGTAGTTCTGCTTCAGGATGTTGTAGATGTTGTAGCAAAGGTCTACGTCGTTGCAGCAATATTTGCCGTACTGTGCTAGTTCTTCGGGGGTAAAGTTGACCCGCCGTTTACCCATAGCCATGATGACCTCGTTACCCTTTTGGCCTACCCCGAGACGATCCGCAAGTTTTGCAAGGCTATTTGATACTTCGTTATCAATCGCCCTAGCCATGCACAAGGTGTCTAGCCACGCCATAGGTTTGATACCAAACTTCCAAGTAAGGATCGCGCCATCGAACATGGTGTTATGCGCCAAGACAAACGCCTCAGCCCACTTAAACTTACCCAAGAAATGCATGGTCTCAGAGTACGTACCACTAAACCATTCGGTTTCGGCATCGTCAACCTTTACGCCAACTCCTATCACTTCAAAGTTGTCGTCACGCACATACTCTTCTGTAGTCATCTTTGAAAGCGAAAACTCTCTGTCGTAGTACGTCTCAAAGTCTACTGTGATGATCATTATTTTCTTTTAGGTTTTAAGTGTGGGTTATTCATCATTGCATCTTGTATCGCTTTCATTGTCCATCTTCTACGCGGTAACTCATCAAGATCTTCTTTTTCGTCATACATAATAGTAGCCATGATGGCATCTCGCGTGGCCTGACGTTTTAACTTAACGTATTTGCGCTTAACCAAATACTGTTCAATCCAATTAAAACGACCCTCGTGTAATATATCGTTCCATTTAGTTTCTAAATGACGTGACTCAAACGGGCGCACAAACTCTTCGGGATAAAGATCCATGCGCTCAAGCAATATGCGCACCTGTGGGCTAACGAACCTATCACGCATCGCTACCCATCCTTTTCTCAGGAACGGTCATCATGTTTAGCCAAATCTCGATGTCTTTTATATTCTCTTCGTTAATGACAAAGACCTGACCGCCGGAGTCACGAATCCGTTGGAGTTCTTTTTCCTGTAACGCGGTAGGGCGTTTGTTCCCCGCCTTGCACTCGATAGCAAAGAAGTAACCTCGGTAGCAGCCAATGATGTCGGGAACGCCACTTCGACCATAACCGCCCGTTGCAGGCATGAAGTGATAGACCTTATTGATTTCCAAGATGCGACGGATTCGCGCCTTGACCTTGCCTTCGGGTGTGAACCCCATAACTATATCCTCTTGGTATTAGATCCTTATCTCACTTCGGAGATACTTAACGCAAGATTACACCAAGGAATAAACAAAAGCAAGGGGGCTAGGTAAAAATACCAATAAAAAAGGACAACCTGACGCTTGGTCAGATTGTCCTGCTAGATAAGACTAAACTACTAGATTGCTAGTGAGTGATGATGACATCTCCTGAGACAAGGTAAAAAAGATGTAGCCTCGTATCCTCGACAGCTACCTTCATCTTGATGCCTGTCCCTTCGATTGGTTGATTGTCTTCCATGACTTTCAAGATAGTAAACTTTTCTTGGTAGTTCTTGGGCAGGTCATAGGTAGACTCCAACTTACTAATCGTATATGTTTGCAAGTCCACTACGGTTAGTTTGTCTTCCCTATCAACATAGACAATTACACCTTTTCGAGATGACAAGTCAGCACCCACCAACTTTGCGATTCGACGAGTGTTTTGCGCTTCTTCAAACCTTGGGCTTGTTACCTCTTGCAAAAGTTTTGCATCTATGGGCACGGGGCTTCCCTGTATTACGCTAACTGTATAGGCAAACGCCGTTTGGAAAAAAGGTCTGCACCGATGCTCTATGTCGTTTGATGCATGGTAGATTAGCCCATCCATCTCTGACTTCACCGCATCATAAAACTTTTCTACCAAGACATTCGGGGCATCTTTGACAAATACCTCCCCCGCAATCTTTAGCGCAGACTTTAGGCTGCCCGTCATTTTCAGATGGGCATCCCCCCGCTCTTTCCTAATCTTCCTAGAGTAAATCCTGTATGAGAAATAATACCCCTTGCTCCTAGAGTAACTCTCAGACCAACTTACTACCCCGAGTTTCTGATCCCCGCTAAATACATCAAACGAATTGATCTTTCGGGCGTCCCCAATTGATCCTTTGTTGATAGCGTTAGTAGCGTAAAACTCTAGATTCGGCATCACAGAAAACAACTGCTGCACTAGCATTTCCAACTCAGGACAAACCTCGTTGTTTTTAAATTTCTCACCTTTATGTATCATAGTAGTTACCTATCCCTTTGTGGTTACCAATCAAATTTACCTAAGATCTCATCGACCTGACTCTTCACATGCTTACGCACATGGGTGCTTTCCTTCAACTCATCGATCTCTACCCCAAGGATTGCTTTGGAAAGTTCTTGTCGAGCAGCCTCTAACTTGGGGTCTTTGGTAATGTTAAGTTTCTGCATCAGGTCAATCAGTTCCGACGCATTGGATAGCAGGGTTTTGTGAAACCCCTTGCGTTCCCCTTTCTCGTTGTCAGAAAGACGATCTGACATGTGTGTCAGACAGTCGTGTACCCTCTCCCACACATCCTGCATGGCGTCCTGTACGCGAGCATTAAATGTGTTTTCGTATTGTTCTACCAATTCCTTAGCAGCCTGCTCGCCAATGTCAACACGGAAGTCTCCCGCGTTGGGAAGCGGAGAAAATACATAGTTAAACTTAAACTTCTTCGCAATGGCGTCGGCCTCGGGGTACTCGTCCCGATTAAACAAATCACCAAGTTGAAAGGCAGCCGCGCTAATTAGCGTTGGGTAGGATACTAGGAAGTTGTTGACCAAGCGGTTGTAATTGGCTTCGCACTCGCTCAGTTGCGTCTTGTAATCCAAGAAGTTCTCCATCGTAATGATGCGCATACCGCTATCGCTCCACGGTAGGGTTTGCTTGTGATGCCACAGGCGCACATTGTTGCCGTACTTAATCACCGCATCGAGGGCTTGGCTACCGGCAAGTAGGTTCTTGTGGTAGTTCCCTGCGCGAGTCTTGGTCGCCTTAGTTGCATCGACTTCTTCGGAAACCTTTTTATCCAGTTTCCTAGCAGTCCAGTTACTGATGTTTAACTCCACCAACATAGCACTCGTGCTTAAGTTAAAAGGTGCATAGGTCATTTTAGTTCCTTGTAAAAAGTAATTGGGGTTGAGTGTGCTTCATTCTTAACTTTGTGCAAATCCGTAAACAAACATAAACACGTTTTATCAGTTAAAAACTCCTTAACTGAATCGCTAACCCACAGTGTTGTGCTTTCACGTTGTTCTAGCGCACTAAGCCTTCTCAGTTCTGATGCCGCTAGTTTAAGTATGTGCTTAGGTATGATTGCTTCTTCTGCATACATAGGGTCTTCGATGCCCAAGTCCAAATTGTTTGCCATGCGTTCAGCAAGTGGGATTGTTTTTGGCGGGGCTTCTACTAATTTTTTCATAGGTATTCTCATTTGCTCTCCTTTGTAGCATCTTTTGCATTGTTTTCGGCTTTGAGCATAGCGTTTTCATACTTTAACTCGGCTATGGTGTAGCGCAACTTGCGCATCTCGGCTATCAGGCTTAAGTTTTCCGACCACAACTCTTGAACTAAGTCTTTCATATCCTTTAGGTTGTCAGGCACAGTCGGATTCCATGCGCCAAGGCGTGCTGCTGCTTCTTCTCGTGACTCTTTTCTCATTCCACTTCTCCTCTAACTCGTTGTTGGGTAAGTTCTTCTAACGCATCAAGTAAATCTATTGCTAGTCCTTGCGCTTGATCTTCACGCAAAATGAGGGGGTATTGCTCCCAAAGATGGCTTATGTGTTTGTTCCACGCAGTATCAAATGACTCCTTGGTATCACCCATATCGAACGCACCGAGGTAGTGAACATCAGGAAACGAATCTCCCGACACCCCGAACCAATGCACTACCCCTTTTGCTTCATCGCATATCTCAAGTTCTTCACTTCTCATTTCACTCTCCTTGTTATTCAACACAAACGGCTTGCCCGATCTTGGGTTTGAAATCGCTATTGCCTACCACGCACCACAACACCGGCACGCCTAGTTCCTCCCACTTCTGCGGGTTATGCCCAAAGAACACCCCGTCAGTCAACATCACGATGCATTGTGGTTTGATTCCCTTCTTTAATAGGAAACGGGGAACACAGTCTGGGTCTGTTCCACCACCCCCCGCAGGTTTAGTTGAGTTGACAAAGTTGCTGACTTCCGAACCCGCATAGATCTCGTGTCGTGCCACATGAGTGTCCCAATACATCATGTCGATGATCTCAGGCTCAACATCGTCGCAGATAAGTTTTGCTTCGCCTAGAAACCTACCAAGGATCTCTCCACCAATCGAACCCGATGTGTCAGTCCCGATAGATATGCGCTCGGCTTTGAACCCAATCGTTGATGGCATGATGATGTCTACACCAAGATACCTACGATTCGGTCTGCGCCATGTCGATTCATCCAAGCCTTTGGTATGCGCTTTTACAAAATCACGCAGGGCTTCTTTCCAATCTACCTTGGGATGCAGTAGTTCTTCGATGCCTCTTGGCACATTGCCTTTCATCTTACCGGCGAGGATCGCACCCTCACGCAAGGCATGGTCAATCTCTTTACCAAGTTCTTGCTCTTCTTCTTCAGACATATCAGATGCGCCTTCCCAATCATGCTCGTCAAACTCTTGGGAGTCACCACCTTGACCATCTGACGAATTGTCAGGTTGTCCACCACCTTTACCTTTACCATCACCTCTACCTTTACCATCACCTCTACCTTTACCATCACCTCTACCTTTACCATCACCACATTCTTTCTTAAGCATTTGGTAGACTTGCATGGTATCCATACCACGATACTTCTCATCGATAAGACCAAGGGGATTACCCAACTCATCTTGAGGCATCTCGACTGTGATGCGCTGTGGGTCATAGTCTTGGATCTGTAAGTTAATCACATAGTCCATCGCCATGTTTGCCAAGCGTGCGTTCTCTTTGGCAATGTTCTTCCAAACCATCATGTGCCGATATGCTTTGTGCATGGCTTCGTGGGTTACTAGGAAAGCCAACTGTTTGTCGTTTATCCTATCCACAAATGCACGACCATACTCGACATTGCGCCCATCTGTGCGTGCAGTAGCCACCTTGTCAGAGATGGTTACCTTGCCAATCATAAACACGCCTGAGAATAGGCAGAAGTTTTTCTCCCGCATCAATTGCACATGAGTGCGCTCAATGCGTTGCTCTGCAGTTAGTTTAGCCATTATCTTTCAACTCCATTTCTACACCATCTTCGGTGCGGGTTATTACAACTCTTCCTGATACGATTCCTCGTAGCATAGTTTCTGCCATGTCAAACCTTTTGCTAACAACATACAGACGCCACGCTAAGAACATCGATAGCGTTGCAAACAGCGTAGTAATTTCAACCATTTTTCTTCCTTTCAAATAAAACATTTAATGCGGGATCGAGAAGTGTGCAGTCTCTAGCATAAACCCAACAATTATGTATTGCGTCGGTATTGATTGCGCTCACAAGCCACATAGTGTCGTCACCAAAGTGATCTTGCCTGTGCAAAGCCCACACATCTCCACGATATAGCACATACTCGATAGCCATAATTAGAACAAGTACTGATGCTCACGCATCCAATCGACAAATGCGCCACTCGTCATAAGCACTTGCTTCTTCTCGTTGTGCTTAGTAGCAGACAAGCAGAACACACTCTGCAACTCAGTCGGCGTGCGCTTCAAGTAAGTGAACCACTTGCTGATGTTGGCTCGGTCAATGCGTTGAATTGCACCGTAAGCCATGATGCATAGAGCAGCAGGAGAAGTCGGCACTTGTGCATTGGCAGGATCGTTCATCACTTGTTCCCATGTTGGTAGACTATCAGCAACATCAACATACGCGGTTAGATCCCTCGCTGCAGATTCACCAATCGTGCCAACCAAGCCAACAATCAATGCGTTCTTGGAAATCTTGTCGCGTTTCTTGATAATGTTTGACGCACGATGCCCTGAGCGTGGCGAGAAGAATGACCGTTTCGGGAACTTAGGATTGAAGATGTATGGATTGTCAGCCTGTGATGGATCTAGGTAGGATGCCATAGCATGCGGATAAGCCTTGACCCATGCCAACATCTCGGGAGCAATCCCACCCTGACTACCCCACTCCAACCATTCCTCTGCAGTCGGCTTGCGCACCGGCATCACAGTAATGCGGTTTAGTGAGTGTGCTTTCAGGTTATCGCCCACCCCGTCGCTTGAGTTGTTACCCGCCGTTATCACGATGGTATCGGGATGCAGTTTGAAGTTAGCGATCCGCCTCTCGTTGAGCAAAGGATGCAAGGTGTTCTGCACCGCTTGGCTAGATGGTTTAGTAAACTCGTCTAAGAAGATCACCATAGGCTCAGACTTGTGGAACCCCCACGCGTCGTTGGGATACAGGCTCGTTGTCTTAGTCTCATGGTTCGGCATCGGTATGCCGATCTCGCCCAACTCTAGATTCGGTACATCCATGTACACACCCTTGTAGCCGGTGCGCTCTACGATACGCTCGAACATCGCGGTCTTACCAACTCCAGGCTCACCTACCAAATGCACCGCATTCTCGTTACCAAAAGCAATGATAGATTCTTCGGCTTCTGCTAGAGATACTTCTGATGTCATACGAATTTCCATAATAATTTCCTCTTGATTTAAATGATTTGATTGCGACATTCTGACGGGATGTCAGGTTGTCTTTCGGTTAACAAAATACTTTGCATTACTATCGGCTACGAATTCTCCCAATGGTTGAACAACATCATCAAATAGACCTTCACAAAACTCTAACTTCAATAACTCCATCAGATACTTCCTAACTCGGGCAGGGTTACACTCGGACACATAGCCGTTGCCTGTCCACCGTTGCTCTGATGCACTCGCTTGCAATGTAAAAAGAAGCGGATACATTTTCTCGGCATCGTTTGTCTGCGATGCTTCCAAGACTCGGTTGATAAACTCAGCCCGCGACTGCGCGAGGTTGTTTCGGTTGTATCGGATCTCCCTTGCAGAAATGGGCAAGTATGGAACCCCCAATCTACTATGCGGTTTAATTTGGATAGGTAGAAGCCCGCGCCAATACTCTTCTCCATAGGTTCGCACCAAGGCATCGAACTCTCCCGATAATTCGTGGCCTGATTTAGGCTCTAGAAGTTTCGACATATCAGATGCGTATGTGGAGAACGGCTTAAGTTTCTGCAAAAGATCCTTCCACCTCGCTCGGTTCAATACCTTAGCGACCTCGGGTGTTGGGTCTATGGGCGTGCCGGTCTCGTCAATCCGCAGACCATTTTTGCCAATAAGAAAGAATTTGCCGGTGCTTAATTGCTTGTAGTAAATCTTGCCCTTGTACCTAGCAAACTTAGCCCTACCAAAAACCCCCTGCAAAAACATAATTGTTGTGGGCGAGTCCCACCCGCCAACCTCAAACTCCACCATGCCGTTCTCGTAAAACTTAACGACATCGGTTTTATAAAGTCTGCAGAAAATGGCGTTGCCCTGCAGGGTCTCGACCTTGAGTATCTGACTACGCTTGTACCGCCGGTTCCGACCCAAAGGCACAAGCCCCTTGTCATTCCCCGCACGCAGAGGCTCGGTATTGCTATACTGATACAGAGCATCCGCATAGTTCTTCAACTCCGGCAGACAATCCGGCAAACTAGTTCTTCCCCAAGTCATGTTATTTATCCTTTCTCATGTCTAGCCAAATTACTATACCGATACCAACAAACACTATTACTACGAACCACACCAACTCTTGAGCAGCCTGAGCAGCCATGCCTGACTCAATCCACCAATTAGTTTTCATCTGATTTCTCCATTTGTTTAATGTGCTCGGCTAACCGGCGTTTGGCTTGCCGATGGTATAGCCGTCGTGCTCTTGGATCCTTGCGCTTACCGCAACATGGGCACTTCATACCGCCAATGCCACACATATAGGTGCGCTTAAACAGTCCCTTCATTTGTCACCCCCCTCTTATCCATTTCGTTCTCTAGCATTGAGATGTAAATTTCATCCCGCACCCCTGTTGATTGCAGGTCTTTGTATAACTTGTAAGTCTTGAGTAACTCAGCGTCACTCATTGTTTCCGGATTTTTCACTTGTCATCTCCCCCCGATATGATGCACGCCAAAAAGTAAACACAGAACGCTATGCAGATCAGACCAAGTGCCCCGTTCAAGGCACGCAGAACCTCAGCCATTTTGCCCCCCTCTCATTGCGTTGAGTTCGGCTTTGAGTACGGCGATGTCGAACCGCAGACTGCCAATCTCTTTGTCCTTGCTCTCTAGCATCTTTCCAAGCCGGTCAATCTCCCACCGCAGATCCCACCCTTCCGATGCGACAACCTGACCACTTGTCAGATTGTCTCGGGCTTCCAACTCCATCAACTCGTCGTTCCAATGCTTAGTCATCGAACAATACCCCCCTTGTTGTTAGCTCCTACGGCTGCTTCCCTAGCGTACTCAGGAGTGAAGAACATCGCCCCCTGCTTGTGTAGGGTGAGCACGCACCACGACTTCCTGTCGGTCTTGGCTTTGACCTCACCGCATGGCTTGCAGATGAGATGCCCGTAGGCAGCACGCTTTTTGCCGATGCCGTTCTCGTTGCAGATTCGGCAGTAGCCGTTTTTGATTACTCGTCTCATGTTGGTCTCCCTAGACTTATACGACAAATACATTGCCGGTTTGAAGTGCTGAGGCAAGCAAGGTGTTGTAGTGGAACTTGCGCTTGCCGAGTGTGTAGTACACGAGCAGGGGGTGCTGATAGAGGGCTTGCTCGATGGCGTCGATTGGTGTGGTGTTGGTAGCAAACATCGTCTGTGTGGCGCGGATGAAGAAGGGTTGGGACTTGAAGTCCTTGGCATCTTTGTGGCGCAGGGTCAGGCGGGGGTTGACGAATACATGATGCTCACCTTCGGGCAGGTTGCGCAGGTTGTAGATCATGCCTTGGTTGTACAGGCTGATAAGTTGATCGGTTTTGGTATCGGTACGCATAGCAGTAAGTCCTCTTGGTTGGTTAGTAATTACGACAAACTGACAAAGTGTCAGAATGTTCGGGTTTTGTGGGTGCAATGTTCTTAGAACATTTGAAACTAGAACAATGCGAAATATGCGAATTCCCACTCTCATATTATAGCATAGGTAGTTTACAAAGTCAAGTTAGGAAACAGTCTGCAAGGTGCTGTGTCGGCTGTAAGTCATTGATTGTTCGTGGAGTATTGTGGGTAATGTACGAATGGGGGTTGCAATGTTCTTGGAGAGAGGGAGAAATTCGAACAAAAGAATGGCTTGTGGACGCCATTGTACCGAAATTGCTGTAATGTTCTGAATGTTCTAAAAAAGAGAAGAGAGATTAAGCCTACGCGCGACCCCCTGCGTATATGCTTGGTAAACACTTGCGGGGAGCCTCGTTCTCTCAGGATTTATTTTATTTTGGCGCCTCTTATGTGCCAAAAAGTCCGAACATTAGAACATTGCTGAAAAATCAATGACTTGCGACGGAACAATTACCTAGAACATTATGTACGATTCGAACAATACAAAATTTCGCTCCCGCGTTGGTATGACCGTTCCTAGGGGCAACAAGTTAATTTGCATATGATCCTAGTGAGAGTATAGTTATAAGTGGACTACCTGACATAGGGTCAGCGTGTCCTAACTAACCAACGAGGAAATTATGCAAAACGAAAAAACAGTTGTAGCACAAGCACTAACCCCAACGCGGTCAATTGATGCCGGTAGGTTATTTGCTCAGTCAGAGGTCAATGCGTCAGAGTCTTTTCAATTGTTCGCAGAAGCCGTAGGAACCGAGCCGACTTATCAGGTATGGGAAACCGAGCGACTATCTTGGATAAACGGATACACCGAGGTTAAGCCAAAGGCAAAGGGTGACGCCGCGTATAAAGCATTCGGAAGATTTAAGACTCGTTTGGTAGACACCTATGGAATACCAATCCCGAAGGCAACCAGCAAGGCCGCGACTAAGAAGGCCGAGGAGCGCGCAACCAAACTAGCCGACACGATCAAACGCTACGAGGCCACGAGCACCGACCAACTGCACCAACTAGTCAGTCAGGCCTACGAGCGTCAGGCTAAAAACCCGTTGGGAAGTGACGCGATCCTGAAAGAATTAAAAACGGTTTTGAAGGCTCGTACCAAAGACACCGAGGCCGAATCCAAAGCCGAGTTAAAGGCAAAGCGCGACGAGGTCATTAAAGCGGTCAGAGAGTGCTCAGACATCACGAGGCTAGACCTAGTGGTTGAGATGCTCAGTCAGGAAAACGAAGTTAGTTTTGTGACCCAGTAACAAAGCCGACCCCGAAGCAATTCGGGGTTTTTGTGCTCCCGCGTTGGTATGACCGTTCCCAGCCCCTCGGTGGGGTATAGCTGGGGGACATTGTCAGATTGTCCTAGCATCATAGGGAAATGGTACAATGTCCACAGGACAGTCGGACAAGGGGTCTGAGTGTCCCCGGCCATCCCGGCCATAACCAAGAGGAGAAGTACAGATGAACGCACCACAGATGAACACAGTCGCAGCATCCATCGACGCGCTATCGCCTGAGCAGCACGCAGCAGCCAAGAACGCTGGCGCAGCTTGGGCACGCAAAGACAGCCTAGCTGTTGAGACCCTAACTAACTATGCCCGGATGTTAGGGGACAAGGTAACCCGGCTGCAATTCGAGACGGCGCAGCTTGATTGGAAAGAAGGCTGGATGGGCGCAAACCCCGGCAAGACCAGCGCAGCCGTCGATAAAGCTTGGTCTCGATTCAAGGGAGACCTCGAGGATATGTTCGAGATCGAGATCATCAAACCCGAATCCGAGAATCCATTGTCCCAGCAGCGAGCAGCAGAACGGGCGCAGAAGAAGGCAGACCTCTTGGCAGCGCACGCCAACAGCAGCCCCGACCAAGTACGGCAGCAGATCGAGTCGAAGTACTCAGCCCTCGCCAAGAACCCGACCAACAAGGATCTGAAGAAGGCAGTAAAGGATCTCGAGACAGTACTCAAAGTGAATTTAAACTAGGAGTAAATCATGAAATATATTATTGCAAATGATGGTAATGTTACTGCGGTTGTCGGTGGTCAAACCTATAACTTTGGCAAAGCTCATCCAAATTATAATAAGCTGATCAATCATCTTAAGAATAATAATGTTGAGCATTTTGAGGCTTGCTATGATATCGTGTCTCATGTTAATGCGTACTGTGAAGGTTATGTAAATTGTGAGCATGGTACACTTAGCTGGGATGGTATCAAGATGCCAGAGATGTTTACTGGAACAATTCTTGATATGGTTAAGCAAGGATTTCCTTTTGAGCCAATGCTTAACTTCCTTGATAATATGAGTCAGAATCCTTCTGATCATGCTATTGTTGAGCTTTTCGATTTTATGGAAAATAAGCATATGCCAATTACTATGGACGGTTGTTTCTTGGCATATAAGGCTGTTAGAAATGACTACAAGGATATTTATTCTGGTACATTTAATAATAACGTTGGCGATATTTGTTCTGTGCCTCGTAATCAAGTAGACAATAATCGTGACAATGGTTGCGGCAAGGGCTTGCACGTTGGTGCAATTGATTATGCAAAGTCTTATGGTGGAATTGATTCTGATAATGATAATGACGGTGGCAATCAATTGGTAATCTGCAAGGTTAATCCACGCGATGTTGTTAGTGTTCCAACTGATCATAAGTTCCAAAAGCTTCGCACTTGTCGTTATGAAGTGGTCGCAAAGTTTGATACTGTTTTTGATAAAGTTGTTCATATGACAGATGCAGATAAGGAATATATTGCAAAAAAGACAACAACTTTGAAGAATGGGGGACTCCGCCAGAAAACAACAACCAGAAAGAAAAGTGGCGGTCTATAATCGACTTATCGTGACTGGGAAACGTACTGTGTTTTAAAAAAAAACAGTAT
>OGWP01000002.1_pt1 | contig 30153 bp, 29 predicted proteins | sample 1576051 | NCBI WGS metagenome assembly OGWP01 (sample SAMN07581524, study PRJEB24739) | freshwater metagenome | reverse complement strand
CGGTGTCCGCCGCTCCCACGTACAATTCACAGGTTTGGGCGATCGCATACTGTCCAGCAGGGCTAGTGTTGGCTCTAGACGTTGTGTAGTAAAGGTTGGTTCCCTCTGCAATCTGAGTAGTCGTAGTAGGAATTGTGGGTTTATTTAGGATTTGAGCATCGCCGCTGACCGCACTCCAATCGGCATTAACATTGACTTCTGCGCCAGTGGCAATAGTGGCTAGTTTAGTCGTGTTTGCCGCTACTGTACTATTAGCTGTAACCCTAGCCTCTGTATAGTACAGGTTAGAGCCTTCAGGAAGCTGTGTCGTACTAGTAGGAATTGTAGGCTTATTGATGATTTGAGCGTCACCGCTGGTCGCATTCCAATCGGCATTAACGTTAACCTCGGCTCCAGTGGCGATAGTAGCTAGTTTAGCCGTGTTTGCTGCTACTGCACTATTGGCTGTAACCCTAGCCTCTGTATAGTAAAGGTTAGTTCCCTCTGCAATCTGAGTTGTACTAGTAGGAATTGTGGGCTTATTCAGAATAAATGAGTCACTCGCAGAATTAGTCTCTGTCCAATTCGATTGCACATTGACCTCAGCACCCGGAGCAATATCGTTTAACTTACTTTTCTCGTCGTCCGTAAAAGCATTTGTATCAGCGTTGCTTTCGTATTTGGCCTTGACAGTTGCAGCATCATCCGCCAAGGCCGCTTTTACTGTTGCCGCAGATACTTTTTTGTCTGATTGTTCACCGTTTTTTCGGGTGATAAGCTGATCGGATAACCCTAAGCTGAAAGTTTCTGTGAGCGTGTCAAAATTAGCCATATCACTCTCCTATATCAATTTTCTAGCCGCTACAAACGCAGCAGTAGCATTGTGCAAAATTGTCCGCTCGTCGTTGGTTAATAATCGATTGGCGATCGCTAATACTATAAATTCTCCCGTGAACGATCCGCTGTTGTTTCCTACTCTGAGCGGCGTTGCTTGAAATGGGAGCGTCACTGCTGACGCTGTGGCAGCAGAGGTTAATCCCCGATAAATCCGCTGTTCAGTCGTTGAGGAATTAATCGTAGCGATTAGCTCTGTTGGTGGAGCGGTAATTGTGGTGCCAGAGTTTGATCGAATACGAATATAGTAATCACCGTTAGCAATAGTTTCTGACCTTATTTGGTTGTTTGAGGATACGAACGAAAACAACCAAGTTTGCGATGGACCGTTTAATCGAACCGCAGTCATAACAGTGATGTTATTTGGAGTTAAGGTGGTGAGGTTGATATTTGTTGTGGCGTATGCCGTCCCATTCCCCCTTAGACCTAACGTTGGGATGTAGCTCACTTCGGTAAACCCCGTATTGACCAGTGGTGCCAAACCATGTCCAGCGGCGGGTACCAGTGCGGCTGATAAATTATCACCAAAGAACGGATGGATGATTGCGTTAGATGTATTAAATGCACTTATGAAACTTGCAACCGTACCCACGCCCGCACTGTCGTTAGCATATTCAGAGTAGAAGAAATCGTCGATCAAAGCCTCTTTATCGGGTGATATTGTCCCTCCGTTGGACGCGATCGCAGCACTATAGGCAGTGGTCAACGGGCCTAGTGCAGGAGCGGGCGCTGGTGTTGGTGCTGGTGCTGGTGTCGTGAATGGATCTGTCTGGGCGCTGTCATTGTAGAAAATATCCGTTTCTGCACTGTCGTTATAAAAGAATTCCTGATCTTCAGGCGGAGTCGTTGGTGCATCATAAGATGCCCCTATAGGTAAGCCGTAAATAACGAAATTCCTAACCCGACTCATCCCCTTATCCCTCGTAACTGTAAAAATCAACGGTAATGCTGCTTACGCTACTTAGCAAAAGAGAATGCATTCCAGGGATACGCAGCAATGGCGATCGCTTGATCAATTTATCGGTGATCCATTCACTTGTTGCATCTTCTGTCGTAACTGTTGTGTGTGTCAGGGCGGTGTTAACCCACCCTGTGTCTGCAATATTTCTTCGCCGCAAGGTCAACAATAAACCCGCTGACCCGGCAGGACCAATCAAGGCGAAATCAACGATACCAGGAAGAGAAAAGGCATCAGAAGTGGTACTAGTGTCAATTACAACACTGGTTTTCCATATTTTTGGCTTGGAGGCCACAGATTTAATAACAGTCGTCTCAACAGAGTTAGGCACGGCGATCGCCCTCATCATTAGTCTCGATAACAGTAGCAGGCTTAAGTTTTGCGGGTGCTAGGCTAGTGATAGTCGTGGAGCAAAAACATGAACGGACTAAATCGACTGAGAATGGCGATCGCCACCAACCGTTATGAAGCGGTTGAACGGGCAAGGGTCGAGGCTGATTCTATTCGCAGACAAAGCAATTTCTCCGTCACCCATGAAGGCTTTTCTGACGGAGCTTACATCGGTCGGTTATCTGGTGGTGGCAAGGTGCGAATCAAAGCCACGACCAACGGTGCAATCCGTAAGGGTGAGGTCTACAACGCACGGCGATCTCGACTTAACAACAAGCTCGAAGGGAAGTGGAATAACTACAGTGGATAACAAAAGAAACTGGTTAAAGGCAGTTGCCATCAAAGATGCGGATCTACCAAACGGCCACAATTACCGAAAAATGCTTTGGAATGTAGCGAAAAGAAAGTTTAGAAAGGCGAATAAAAAAGGCTCTGAACCAGAAATAATGTCAGGTAAGCAGCACTGGTATCGGTGATGGACTTAGAAGCTCGAATGAGAAGACTATTGAAAGAACAGCAGTGGGAGCGATCGCTTTCGACATCCGAAGAGGCGATCGGTGATACCTATGACGATTCACCTTTGTCAGCAACGGTGGAAGGGTATTCTGATGGGCGGATACTACTTCGCTTTCCAGGTGCCAGTAATCCTATCCCCGGCGGAAGGCTGCTCACCAGTGGGGCGATCGGGAAGGGCGAATCTGTTCTGATTGATCAAAGTCCATCGGCAATACTTGATATTGAAGGGATGCCATGGATGAGGCCACAAGAAGAAGAAGAAGAACCAGAGGAGCCAGTAGAGCCAATGGGTACAGTGGTACACTTGTTTGTAGCTACTGAATCCTACGTAATACTTGATGAATATGGGCGTAGGCAAGAGCAGACGGGAATACACTCGTATTGGTTGGCGAGTGGCGATAAAGTCCTTAAGGTGTTTGAAAGCAACCAATATACCTTCTGGAACACTCTCGAACCCTTGTTTGAAATACCTATCGTTGACAAGATTATTTCAGATTTGTTATTCCCCGGTAATAGGCTTGAGAATCATCTTTTCTGGGTTTTGTCTGATACTCGGTTTTTGATTCAGCTTAAACTTCATGATTATACGGATGTCGTAAATTATGTGCCAGGACACGGACTCGGTTGGCGCAGGTTTATTAAGCCACAAATATTCACCGCATTAATAGACAATTGGGAAATTGTTGCAAGTGATTTACAAACAGCAGACGATTATATTCCATTCGAAAATCCATATCCTGAAATTATTTATCCACCGGAGTTCAATGATGTATTAGATTGGTTAACTCCAAGACATAATATAGACTTCAATGTATATTCAGGCGCTATCCCTGTGGTTGCTGAGGTACAGGAAACTTACCCGTCATTTGGATTTTCATTTAATACGAGGGATAACAACATCAACGCAAATCGCATCCCAACCCGTGTGCAGTATGTGTTCCGTCCTCAAGATGCGATGGGTAGTAGTGGGAGTTATGAAGTTTCTGGGGGTATTGGATCGTCTGTAGAAACTTATACAACCGGAAGTCCATTTGAAGGATCGAACTATTGGACATGGGCACCGCTTGAGCTAAACGCAATTGAGCGAGAATGGCAAGTATTCAGTCCTAACGGTACAAAAACCGTGCTATCCCCACGCACGGCATACAATTTGATAGGCACAAACTATCACATGTTCACGGATACACAGCCGTTGATTAAAAATAGCTATGATATCTTGTTTTTCTATATTCCCGAATTAAGAGAAGGTTCTGTTGACCCGTCCGAGTTGTTTGGGACTTTTTGGGTGCTGCAATCCGCTTTAACGGGATATCCAACCTACGAGTCTAACCTGTTTTGGCTGGCGGCTAAATCAGCAGGGTAATTAGCCCTCATTTGCCTTAGACAACGAAACATCAGGGGCAATAATTCGACCTAACCCAATGTCAATAAATGGCAGTTTAACTATCCCTTTCCCCTGGATTTGAAATGATTCAGATACACTTTGAATCACAAATACCTTACCCGCCAAAGAAACTCTATCCCCTTCAGAGTAAATACGATCGCCTAACACCCTGACTTGCCACACTTCAGCGCTTAGGCTATTTCTGATGGCAATATCCAGCTTAGCAGCAGCAAACGCCTTATCCTTGGTGTCTCCTCCTGGGAATGATATAGAGCCATTGCTAGGGTCGTTGTCTGTAAGCCCTGTGTTAGGCGTTCTAAGTAACCATACTGCTGTTTCCGGCTCTTCCGTGTTCGGGGTTAATGTCCGGTCTACAAATGTTTCTAGCCTCTGGGCAGGGCTGGGTCTGTCGGTAAATTGCTCTGACGAATCCTCTTTGGCGGCATTGATTAATCGTTCCCCTTGGGCCGTTTCAATTGTCCTTTTAACCAAATATGTATCGCGTCCAGATTGGTAGGAATCAGCGGACGTTCCAATCGACGGATAAAGGATTGTTGTGTATTGGAATTCTCGTAAAAACTGACCCGTAAATGTGGTTGGAAGTTGTTCTAACGGAATAATGCCAGCGACTCGTTTTTCATATCGTTGGATATACTTAATTACGTCCTCAGACTCATATCGGGTGGAGTGATTACGCTCTGACCTGACAACAAACTTAGGGTCTGGATCACCTTCACTAGGTGCCGGAATGTCGGGATAATAATCTTTTAATCTGTCCAGGGAATATGTAGTAATTTCCTTGCTAGTGCTCCAGAAAAAAACAGTATACAGGTTTAATAATCGCCTGTAATATTCTCGAACTTTATCAATATCTGCGATGGCATTTGTAAGCTCATCTATTCTGTCTTGATTTGGCTCATCCTTCTTTTGTTCTTCTGCCAATTGGTCTACAAGATCATCTCGATCGTTTTGGCGATAATACAGAGAGTTCATCTTCATTTCAATGGCTTCCTGTCCCGATTCTTGGCGGTATCTAACCCGCTCTTTAATTGTCGTTTCAGTGCGAACTAAGTATCCATCCCCATCAAAAATATGCTCAGTCAGTTCTTCTCTAACAATGGTGCCGTGCTGTCTCCAGTCCCCACCCACAGGATCGTATGATTGTTTCTTCCCTATTTCGTAATATTTAGTCGATTCCCAGTCAAGAACGTTACCCTTACCGTCTGTTTTGTACTCTACATCTATTCGTTCATTAACGAAGCATGAATCGGCTGTGCTATACTCAAACCCCCATACTGTACGTTCTTCCCTGACTGCTACTCCGTTTTGGTAGTAGGTTCGGGATAAATCGTTAGTGATTCCTCCACTGTCAAAACAGTGGGAACTTGTAGCCATATCCACGTATTTCAGATTACCGTCAATAATCAGTGCTTCACCTGCAAGATTCCCCCCCCTAACCACTAAATACACGTTAGTTCGACCTGCTTCTCCCTCGGTATTTGTTGCCTCAATTTGGAGTTCTGTATTTTCGTAGGGTTCAGGCAGTCCTACCCCGTCAACGGTTGTGGTTCCCCCTCCATACGATACTGTGATAGGGTTGGCGGCATTGTTGAGTATATCCCGTTTGCCTAGAGTGTGTATGGGAGTTTTGCCCCATTCTCGTATCTGAACTTTGGATGGGTGGGAATAGAACGCAAATCCCCCAGCGACACGGGATCTGGACATCTCAGACCCTACGGTTGTGCCAGACCTTAGTGGCGTTTCTGCTGGAACTCGGATTGTTACGCCGGGGCCATCGTATTCAAGACCAGCCCTAATGCACAGTGACGACAATCCAATGTTAGTGTCAGACTTTGCCTCACCAGGTCCAGACAATACATTGTATGGCCTGAGTCTGACTACGTTGTCCAACCGTTCATCGTGAGGCCCGACCAATGAAACCGAAACCTCAATCCTATCAACGGTTTCAAGGGTTGACATCTCTCCGGTTATCTCTACATTTCCGACAGCATAGCCATGTTCATTAATAACTATTTTGGTACCTGTAGCAAAGTCACTATTAATCTGAGTGCGATCGCTCTCTTTGGCAGTAAATTGAAATGACCCGCTAGGAGAGGACTCAAACGATCGGTTAAGGGTTAGTGCGGTGATGTTCCACTTTTCTAAAATTGGGGGTAATGTCCCTCGGTAATCGTCTGGTTCAGACGACCCTACTGATTTAGTGGCAATATAGGTAATCGGTGTTTCCGTTGTAGGTGGTGCCGACTCATCCACATATAGTGTTATTTGCTGGGTTTGGGGGTTATAGATATAGGTATATGGTGGCGGTGACGGGATGCCTGGAGTAGGGATAAATGGTTGATAAATGGTTCCTCCAATGCTAACTCCACTAACGTTATCAATCGTGTCCCCTTCAAGTGATGGGGGAATATCCACAACCAACGTAGGACCACCAGTATAGACAGGTGTGATAGTGGTTCCGGGTTCTTCTACAGGGGAATTAATCAGGGATATAGCAGACAGAAAACCCCCAACAGAAGAGGAATTCACGGATAGCTGAGCAAGAGTCGCCATGGGGAGAAATGGATAGGGCCAATAGTCTATAGTGGAAGTGTCACGTTGCCACTATAGACCATGATCAATAATGCCCGAACCTCAACGGATGTGATTAAGTCTCAAACGATTGCATTGTTTCGTCAACACTCCACGCCTATTCCTTCCCATATTCGTAACCAAATTGCAGAGCTAAATGTTGGCTTACCGCTAAGAGTAGCGAAGGAACGGCATTGGGGGGATGCTGAGTTGTTCCAAGATTTGTTCCAAATAGGCATGATTGGACTACTGAAAGCTATTGAAAATTTTGACGTTAACCGTAACTCTGCGTTTAGTTCCTACGCAATGGCATTTATTCGGGGTGAGTTGTCGCACTATTTCCGAGACAATGCGCCATTCCGGTATGGGTTGAAGGTTGGACGGGGATACAAGGACAAGTACTCATTGGTGGTTAGGACTCAGAAAATTTTGATGGACTCAGGACGAGATTTGCCGATGGCTTCCGTTGCTCAGCTATGCTTGGTCAACGATTGGGACGAGATAGCCGCCGCTAATTTACCGGGAATAGTCGAGAGTGTAGATTGCAACGATTGGCAAGAGATAGCGGATACCTGTCACACTGATGACGATTTAGAGTCAGTGATGGACGCTATCAAATTATTGCCTACTCTCAATCAATCGCTGTTGCATCGACACTATGTAGATGGTTGGGATATTCCCAGATTATCCCAACATTATAAAATTTCGTCTTTGTCAGTTCGGATACTTATCCAAAAGTCTGTCGGAATAATAAGGGCAATCGTGTTGTAAAAAAACGGGAAAACGAAATTTAAGAAAACCACTCAAGGATATCCTTGAGTGGTTTTCTTATGTGACAGTTACGGATAGCATCAACCTCAACTATCCTGCCGTGCAGTCCGTACCAGGGGTACACCCCTCCTTTTGAGTGAAAAAAGTTGTGTGTGTGTGTGTCGCTAACCTCTATTTTTCTGCTCGACACACACACACACATGTTTTCATCCAAAATTTAAGGGTAGTATGGGTGGTATGGCTTGCACAGAACCCTAAATTGTAGCCTATGTCACACTTTGGATCGGTAGGCTACATCCTGCTAGTACGGGAATGGTACACTGTGACAGTTGAGGCCGTATTTCCTTTAGTTGCGGAAGGGTTAAACAACGAAGGGATTGACCCATTAAGATCAATCCCTTTCCTTTTATAGTATTCTTGATATTTATAGGTAGCACAAATCAGAGTCAGTGCGAGTGCATTGGCCCGGTTTGAGTGTATCGTATAATCTGAAAAGAGTCAATGATGTTCATTATTATTTTTGCTTAACTTATGGGGTAAGCTAGTACTATCAGTAGGCAAAGGGTATGTCAGGTGGGGCAATTTTACGATTGGGATAAATGGCGAAGGATGTACGTGATAGGGGATGACTCTACCACGTTACAGTTTATTTCTGATATACCAGGTGCCCCATCATTGCCAACGCTCAAAAAGCGGTCCAATAATGAATCTTGGCCGGAACAGCGCAAGCAGTATAGGTACCAGAGAGATACCAAGGTATACCAAGACGATACCGGGAAGTCCGCAATAGCCAAAATTGAGCGAATCATTGATACAGCCGAAGTAATCACCCGTCACACCGCTGTATCGAAATGGCTTATGGATCAAGGCAAAAAAGCACTAGAGAACGCAGAAACCATCTCTCCTTCTGTGGCAGTACAGATGATCAAACTAGGTCTTGAAGGTGAGCGAATTTGCATGGGATTGGACAGCGATCGCGCATCACAGGAGTTAAACCCAGACGAACTAAGCGATGAAGAGCTACAAAAAATTGCCAACGGCTAGGGAGAGGGCTATCGCCGCCTTAGCCTTGCGACAGCGGAAAAATAGCTCAAGTGTAGACGGGGGTGATAGACCATCCCACCTATCCCGAATACCCGAAGCTTGGCCAGACTTTGCGAGAATCACAAAGATACGGTCAGGAACCAAAATGATACCGTTTGACCCCTACGATTATCAGGTGCGGATATCGAACATGATTGATCGTACCAGGGGTGTAGTGATTGTCAAACCGCGTCAGCATGGACTAACCGAGATGGTCGCCAACAAGTTTTTACACAAGGCTTGTTTGTATCCTACCTATTTTGCTGCTGTGTTTTCCAAGGGCCAGGACGATACAGCCAATATCGCTCGCAGGGTTAGAATGATGGCAGCATCAGCACAAATCCCACTATCCTCAAACAACGTTAAAGACATTCAAGTAGATGGGGGCGGTCGCATTGTATTCCGCACAGCCTCCCCGGATAGTGGCAGGGGATTAGAGTCAGTATGGGATTTGCTGTTTGATGAATGCGCGTTTGTGAACGTAATCGATCAGATTTTTGCAGCGGCAACCCCTTCCCAATCGCTACCAGAGCAGCATGGCAAGGCAAAGACGATATTTCTATCCACTCCCAACACCAAAGGTGGACTATATTACGATACGTTGATGGCAGGCAATGGCGATCGTAATCCGTTAGTTGTTTGTGAACAGATAAGGAATGGAGAGATAGAACCATATCAGGAGTGGGTAGACCTAAACGGATGGGGTAAATGCTTCATCCATTGGAGGGGACATCCCATACATGGACTGACCCCAAACTATCTAGAACAGGTTAAAGAACGTCAACGAATCACAGAGGCACAGCTACAACGGGAGTATAACCTAAGCTTTGACGATTCTAGCGGAGGTGTACTATTCAACGAAGATGCTATTATTGCCTGTTCATGTGGACAATGGGAAGGTCCAAAAGTTGATTCAGTTTACCTTTTTGGCATTGACCCCAACTTTGGCGGTGGCGACTTTTTTCGGTGTCAAGTATGGGATGTGACTGATCACCCTGCCAAGCTTGTGGCTGAGTATGGCGATAGTCAAAAATCCACAGAGTATAGCATATCCAAAGTGTGTGAGCTAATTGATGCGTATTATCCTAAGCTTGTAGCAGTTGAGTCCAACAGCGGAGGCAAAATCATATTTGAACGGTTAGTTAGAGAGCGTCAATGGATACGGTTTGAGCAGGTAAACACGTCTCATGGTTCCAAAATTGTCAATACTGACCGGATAGCGATCGCCATTGAACAACGAGAAGTAATCTATCCGCCTGACTGGGACGGCATACGAGAAATGCGTCACTTCACACTAAGGGAGCGATGTGCCAACGATGGACATGACGACGCTGTTATGGCGTGGGCCGCTGCATGGGCTTGGAGGAGTGAAGTAAAGGGGCCATCAGCAATCAGCGTTGAGGGTGTGGGACGACGGTCGGGATTGTCGGCTGTAGACGGATATTAGTGGGCATAATTTGAGAGAACCAATGAGGCGATCGCCATGCCGGAATTTGCGGAGCGTAACGGGGTATTAGTCCCCAAGAAATTTAGTATTAAGGAATACGGAAGGGAGATAGCAACCGTCGCAAATGACGTTCGCTATCCCATATATGGTGGCAGCGATCGCCTAATCAGTCGTGATTGGACACTCCGAACCAAGTCAACCCAGTTTGGGGAGACAGGATATGCAATTTACGACGAAATCCTGAAAGACCCTCATTGTTACGCGGTTTGTCAGAAACGCTACATGGAGATTGTCGGCAGAGAATGGCACGTTGAACCCGCCACAGAGAGTGACCAAGACCGTGAAGTATCAGAGATGATTACCCGTCAACTCAAAGGGCTTGCGTTTGCCGTATCCCCCGAAGAAAATAACGTGGCGGTAGCATCCGGCGCGGGGGGATTTGATACTGTTGTGCTTGGGCTATTGAGCGCAATCGTAAAGGGGTTTTCCGTTGCTGAGATATTATGGGGTAGCGATGGTAGCGAAACATACCCTAAAGAGATACGGATCAAGGATCAGAACCGTTTTAGCTTTTCCTATATGGAAGAGGCCCAAACATTTACAGTCAATTTGCTGACACCAAATGATAGATGGGATGGGGAACCACTGCCACCCCGTAAATTTATTGTTCATACGTTTCATGGAGAATATGACAACCCACTAGGCTATGGATTAGGTGAAAAACTATACTGGCCCGTATGGTTTAAGAAAAACGGAATAAGGTTTTGGCTAGCATTTGCTGATAAATTTGGTAGCCCTACCGCTATTGGCAAATATCCAGCCAATCACCCTAACGCAGAAGCTTACCGTGATGCACTCCTATCCGCAATAGGCAAAATAGCACAAGAAGCTGGAGTAGCAATTCCTGAAGACACCGCCATTGAATACTTAGAGGCTACTAGAGGTTCTACTGTTAGCGTTTATGAGGGGCTTTCGGAGTTCATGAACTCCGAAATCTCTAAGGCAATGTTAGGAGAGACAGGCAGCACAGACCAAGGAGGAGGAGGGGGATCACGGGCACGAGATGAGGTGGGGAATAGCGTTCGTATATCGATCGCTAAATTTGATGCTGATTTGTTGGCGGATACCTTAAATCGCTCCTTAATTCGATGGATGACCGACTTTAACTATCCAGTCGGAAGTGTTGGATATCCTAAATTGTCCTGGAAATTTCCTGAATTAGAGGAAAAAGAAGATCTTAACGCGAGGGTAGGGAGAGACACCAACTTAAGGGAATTGGGATGGCGTTTAACACCTGAAAAGCTTGCCCAAGTGTACGGAGACGGATACGTTCCGTTGTCTGGAGATTCTGACGAGGAAGAGCCTCCATTAGTATCGACCCTTGGCGTTGGTGGTACCCAGAGTTTAATGCAATTCTTGGGGCAAACAGCCCCCAACATGCCACGTGAGAACGCGATCGCTATCCTTATAACCGTGTTTGGCATCCCAGAGGAATCAGCGGGGTCGATGATACCAGAGCCTCCACCACCAGAAGAAGCTATGCCTATGGAAGGTGACGAAGAATACCTAGAAGAAGGTGATGAGGAATACCTAGAGGAGGGTGATGAGGAATACCTAGAAGAAGGTGACGAGGATACAGAGGAGTTTGCCGAAAGCGATCGACCTCAAGATTTAGCGAAGAAGTATGCCGACGATGGCGCGATCGTTGCTTCTGAGGTTCAGCAGGAATGGATGGACGCTATTGATGCATTAGTTCAGGAGATTAACGAGAAGGATATTACCGACTCATTGAAGTTTGAGGAACTAGAGGATCGCCTATATGCCTTGTTTGATGAGTTTAGCGAAGAATATGAATCTGTAATGGCTGACGCTCTCGTTGCTGCTGAGTTGGCAGGGCGGTATGAGGTGGTCAATGATGTTCCAGTGGACGACATTGAATTCGATGAAAATAGTATAGAGTTTAAGCAGCGTACTTGTTTACGTCCTGATGATTTGGACAAAGCCGGAAGGCGTTGCGGGAAAAGGGCTAAACCATTAGCGAATGAAAAACCCAAGGCTAATACCAAGGCTAAACCCCGCAATACTAAGCCTAGGTCTAATGCGAGAGCACAACAACAGCGATCGCCATCACGTAAGCGGTCTGTAGCATCAGAAGATATCGAATCGCTAAAGAAGCGGATTGCCGAGCTGGAAGCCGAAAAGAATCGCAAGCCTAAACCCGGAGACGTTCTTGACGTTTCGGTTGATACCTTGAATTTCGACCCTAATCGGTTCCAATATAAACTAGTACATGGATCTACTGGATCAAGTGGTTCTTTGACGGGAGTTCAGAAGTGGGATGCTAATTTGGCCGGAGTTATTCAGGTATGGGAAGATCCTGCTAACGGGAAAACTTATGTTATTAATGGACATAATCGGGCAACATTAGCCAAAAATCTAGGGGCGGAAAAAGTCACAGTACGATATTTGGATGTTGCAAATGCATCAGAAGCTAGGGCTACTGGGGCACTGACCAACATTGCAGAGGGTAGAGGGAATGCACTTGATGCAGCTAAATTCTTTAGAGACACTGGGATTAATGCTGAAGACTTAAAGGCTAAGGGCATCCCAATGAAGGAGAAGATAGCCACTGATGGTATTGCACTGGCTAATTTAGATGATTCGTTGTTTAGTCGTGTAATTGATGGAGATTTGCCGCAAGAACGGGCCACAGTGATTGGAGGGTCTGGATTATCCCATGATGAGCAACGGTCGTTATCGAACCTGATTGATTCCCAGAAAAAGACATTAACTAATGAGGTGATATCTGAATTGATTGATGTTGTCAAGTCTTCATCATCTGAATCCGGCACACAACAAAGCCTCTTTGGTATTGAAACGGTTACTCAAAATTTAGCAATTGAAAAGGCTCAACTCCAATCACAAATCCGCAAGCGGTTATCCAGAGAGAAAAAACTATTCGGAACGGTAGGGAAGTCTACAACGGCTCAGGAATTAGCCAAGGCAGGCAACCAAATTGATGTTGAACAGAGTAAGGCTATATCTCAACAAGCATCGGTTACATTAGGTGTATTCGACCAGCTTAAAAACGTATCTGGACCTGTATCGGCATTGATTAATGAAGCCGCTAAACGGATGGCTAATGGGGAAAGTCAGAGTAAGGTATTGGACGAGTTATACAAGGAGTTAGTAGATGAACTACCAAACATTGTCGGATCAAAGTAAGGACAGAGTGATCGGGGAATTGGCTGCGATGATTATGTCTGATTCGCTGAGATATGCTAATCCCGGTGACTCTGAATCAGAGGTTGAATTTTCCAGCGTTCCCAAACGATATGCAGATATAGACTTTGTGCCACCCAAACCCGTCAGACGTGCCGCCGAGCATGGTTTGTTTTTGCGGAAAAAGTATAGAAGGGGTGGATTAAGCAACAAAGAAGCCGGGGAGATGGGAATTGGAAGTGGTGTACAGAGGGCGGTTAACCTCAAAAATGGCGATCGCGTTTCCCCTAAAGTGATTCGCCAGATGAAAAGTTTTTATGCCAGAGCCGCAAAGCACAAGCACGGAAGCCATCGAGACGGTGGACCAAGCGCAGGTACTATCGCGTGGTTACTGTGGGGTGGGGATGCGGGTGAGGAGTGGGTTAACCGGGTAATTGCCGAAATGGAGTCGGTAGACCTATCAGATGAGCCGAAATTATGAAACCTTATCAACGGATTAAGTTTGACAAAGCGATTGAATGGTTTAGGGATAAGTTAAGTATCCCTACCACCACATACGATGAGATTGTAAATAAAGCGCAAGAATACGCCTTCACCATTGCACAGGTTGAAAAAGCAACCATTCTAGACAAGGTGAGGTCTAAAATCTTTTCTGTGCTAGGGGGAAGAACTAAAGGTGTTGATACTTTTGGGGAGTTTGCATCGGCGTTCAGAGACATTATGACTCAAGGGGGATACGGTACCAAATCTTCTCGTGCATCCCTTGTGTACCGGAACAATGTACGGTCAGCGTATGCGGCGGGTAGGTGGCAGCAGATTCAAGAGTCACCCAATGAATATGTACAGTGGTGGCACGATCACCCAATCACGCCTAGACCTCATCACCTAGCGCTTCATCAGCGGGTATTCCGAAAAGATGACCCAATACTAAAGATTATTGCTCCACCGTCAGGACATGGATGCACATGCAAGTTGCTATCCTTATCGTCTCGTGATATTGCACGGGAACGGCTACAGGTTAGTACAATTGCAGATACCGTAACAGTGAGAGACAAGAAAACAGGTGAGGAATTTGATATCCCTGCTGTGAGGGTAGACGGTAATCTTATCCCCATTTCAGACCCCGGATGGTACAACGCCCCCGGAAGTGGAGGCGATCGCCAACAGGTGCTAGAGTCCGCAATTGAACGGCTTCCTACTCGTTTAAGGAATAAGGTGTTAGCAAGGATTCAGAAAAAATGAGCAAAATCACCACAAGGATTGACCCCAAAGACCTACAGCGGATATCCTCCGTATTTCGTGCTATTCAACTGCTCACATTTGGACGCGCTGGGTCTACCATTCTTCACGAAATTGGAGCGTACCAACAGCGACAATTGGCTATTGCATTTGACCGAGAACGAGATCCCGAAACGGGCGCACCATGGCCTCCATTGGCCCCATCAACACAGAAACAAAAGCGAAACAAAAAAATGCTGGTTGAAACAATCGGGAGAATCCCATCCTCATTGTTTTATAAGGTTGAGGGGCGATCGATTATTGTTGGGTATGGAGATCCATTGGCAATGGTCCATCATTTTGGGGCTACTACCAAGCCCCGAATTATCAGACCTAAACGGGCTAGGGCACTATATTGGGTAGGTGCTAACCATCCCGTAAAATTTGTTAACCATCCAGGATCGGTCTTACCTGCTAGACCGTTAGTGGGAGCATCTAAGCGCGATAGAGAGGAATGGGTAATAATCGGGCAAGAAAAATTAAGAAAAGTTTGGGGATAGGTCAATAGGGCATAATCTTAATACAAGAAAAAGTCACGTACCATGCCAGAAATCGAAATATTAAGAGTTGGACAATTCACGGCTAATGATGGGACACCCCATCGATTTGGTCTGGCTGAATTAAAAGAAATAGCGGAAACCTATAATCCTTCGTACTTTAAGGCACCTCTTACGGTATCTCACCGCACACAGGGTATACCAGATAGCGATGTTGTCAAAAGTCAACTAGCGTTTGGGTTTCCGTCATCGCTGCGAGTGGTGGGAGACAGGCTTAAGGCTCAATTTGACACAATAGCCCCACAATTTGTCCAGTGGGTGAGGGATGGACAGCTATTGTCTGTTTCCTCGTCACTGTACACCCCAAATTCTCCTGTCAACCCCTACCCTGGCAAGTGGTCATTGCGTCATATCGCTGGGTTAGGTGCTGAGCCGCCAGCGATCAAAGGAATGTCATCTTTACAATTATCGGAGGCTGGAATTATGTCATTTAAGGAGTCCCCTAGCGATGGGACAGTGGATATTGTCGATTTTGGAGGGTACGCTAGTAGTAAGCCTGTTCAGGCGATGTTACAACGGTTACGGGAATGGTTTATCGAAAAGCACGGTATTGAAATCGCTAACCAGGTATTGCCAGCCCATGCGATCGCATCAATTGGAACGGGTGAGGACTGCGGATGTGATATGCCTAGCCCCATGCTAGTTGGGGCGCAATTAGAAAACATTGAAGATGAGTATTATGAGGATTACGGTGAAATGAAACAGAAAAATAAGGAAGAAATCGAAATGGATTTCATCGATGATGAGGACATGGAAGACGATGAGGACATGGACGATGAGGACATGGAAGACGATGAGGATGATGAGGATGAGGATGATGAAGACTACGAGGACGATGATGAAATTGATATGGCTGAATACGAATCTAGGTTAATCGTGGCGGAACAACGGGCAGCGGAAGCTGAGGCCAGGGTAAAGCGGATGGAGATTTCCAACTTTATTGAGGAGATGCAGCGAGATGGCAAGATTACAACAGCAATGACAAAGCCTATTGCTGTTAGCTTTTCTGATGGCAGCACTGAAAACATTGGCATCGCTCGATTCATGGAGAGTCTAGAGCCTGACCAAGATCAGTGGTTCCGAAGCTTTATCAAGGGACAGACCAAGCAGGTTAGCTATGACGAATACGCCCCTAGCTATGCTGAGTCTTCCTTGGGTCGTTCCGCGCCTAAAGATTCCAGAGAGTTGGACTACATGATCCGCAATTATCAGGAGTCTAATGGTTGCAGTTATGCTACCGCTTATAAGGTCGTTTCTACTAAATTAGGAGCTAATTAATATGCCACTCCCTACTTATCAACTTCCCTTTATCCCTGGCCCGACTGTAGGCGTGGTTGCGTCTGCTGCGTTTACGGCTGGAAAGTTTATCACGTATGCTAGTGCGGCGGTCGCGTCTCAGGGTGTTTTGGCCCGTGGAGTTTCGCTACAGGATGCAGCAATTGGAGACAGTGTGGCAATCGCTGTCGGAGGTCAGGCACCAATGCTTACTAATACAGATGTTGCCACTAATGCCCTAACCGTAGGAATGGCGGTCACTTCGGCGGCTGACGGAACAGTCATGAGGGCCACTACGGGAGATGAAATCTTGGGTCGATCGCTATCAGCCTCATCAACCGCTGGTCAGTGGGTAGTGATTGAATTTCACCGAGAAGGCGTAATCGCGTAGGTTCTGTAATACACAATTAACGAGGTAAGTCATGCCATTAGTTTCACAGGCAAATCAACGTATTGTTGATCACGTTTTAACAGGGTTGGCCCATGATTACGAGCAACAGGATTTCGTCGGGCTAGAATTGGCTCCGGCCGTACCTGTTGGAGAACATGGCGGCAACATTATTCAGTTTGACGATTCTCACTTTGAAGCGGCTGATTTTACTCGTGCCCCTGGTGCAGAGTTTAGAACAATTCAAAGCGGATATGAGGGTCGGCCATTTAAGTTGAAATACAAAGGCGGGGACTATAGTGTACCGATGGAAACGTCTCAGGACACAATGAGACTAGGCATTGACTGGGATCTCCATGCTACCACGTTGCTCATGGAGCGGTTGCTCCATGAGCATGAGCGAGAGACAGCCAGCGTGTTTACCACCACTGGTAACTATGCCACTACCCACCGAGCCGCATTGTCTGGAGCGGACCAGTGGAATTCTGGCACAGCCGATATTACAACTCAAATTCGAGATGCAATCGGAACAGTAGGTAGGGAGTCTGGTTCTGAACGTAACTTGGTACTCTGGATGGGGCGGGACGTGTTTCATGCATTGCGTCAAGATGCATCTATCCGGGGTAACTTTGGATTGATTGGGGATTCAGCCTCTACTGCTAACCGATTGCTGACAGCCCCAATGTTAGCCTCTTATTTTGAGGTGGAAAAGGTTGTAGTCGGAACGGCTGTTACTAAAGACCAGACTGGGGCCAAGAACTATATTTGGGGCAACTTTGCGGGTGTTTGCAAGGTTCATCCATCAGCGTTGACAGCGGGTAATCCTCGGTCTGTAGTGCCTCAAAATAGCGTTAATCGGCATGAAGCCGCATTCGCTTATACGTATACCTTACAAGCTGGTGGAAAGGTTGACGGCAACACTGGACGAGTAACAGGAGGTCGTCCACATCCCCAGATTCAAGAGCCATGGTACGACAAGCGTACTGAATCTATGATCTATCGGGTGGTCTACGATCGCTCCGTAGAGTTAGTTGGGATGGATTTCGGTTATTTATTTAGTAATGTCTTGGCGTAATTTTATGCCTCTTTATCAAGTGATTATGGGGCCAATCTTACGAAATAAGGAGCGCTATTGCGATGGCGATCGCGTTCCTTTGTCGGAGGTTGAGGCCGCGCCCCTTGAGCGTTTAGGATTGGTGGCACTAATTCAGGAACCCCAATCACGAATCGATGTAAACACCTGTACTATCGAGCAATTGACTGATATCAAGGGATTGGGAGAGTCTATGGCTAATGCCATTATTGCGCTTAGGCCAATTGATGACATATCGTCTCTATCCCATATTCCGAGATTTCGGGACTCATGGCTGGATTTGATGGAGGTGGGAGATGGCCTATTCAACGGCAGCGGAATTTAAGGCTGCATTTCCTGAAGACGAGGTAGTCCAGATTACAAACCTTGACGACCCTACTGCAACATCATCCAATGACGATCGCATCACTGAGGCTCTAATTAGAGCCTCAAGTGAGATTGATTCGTATGTGGGCATTGCGGTGGGGTTGCCTCTTGCATCAGTACCGTTGGTATTGAAGGGAAAAGAACTTGATATTGCCAGATACTATCTAGATTCCTATGACCCTAGAGAGGACGTAAGGCGGCGATATGAGGATGCCGTTGCTTGGCTGAAGTTGATTGCTGAAGGCAAGGCATCGCTAGGCGTTGACACAAACGGCACAGAGGTAGTATCAGGCTCTCCCTTCCCTGCTTTTTATACGAATGATCGCGTGTTCACCCCGTCAACGTTGCAGGGGTATTGACATGGAATTATTGCAGTCTAGATATGTAGCGTTTGCTACCCCAAAAACAAGAAAACGCAAGAAAAAGTCAAACTGCAAGACGGGAAAACCGTGTGGATACACTTGTATTCCTAAAAATCGGGAATGTTTTACTGACGAATCGAAAAAAGCCAAGCTAAAGTCAAAGGCTGAGGCAAATGCCAAAAAACGGGCTGAAATTCAATCTCGTAGGGATATCAAGGCTAAAGCACGGATTGAACGGGCCAAAAGCCTTAAGGGTTCTACAGTTACAGCCACCAAGGAACCCTTAAAAGCGAGTCCAGTAGCGCTGTTTAAGGAACATTTGATTAGTACGGATAGACGCATTAACGCTGAAACCTTAGAGAATATGTGGGATACGCTTGATAGCCCTGGAGTGTCAGAGCGTAAGGCGATGGTCAGACAGATTATCAACGAACAACGCATCCAGGCTGTATTTAACGACAAGGCAGGCAGTGTAAAGGGTGGCAAGGCTCAGCACATTTACGATCGACTAGAAGACACTCATGTTGACGATTACATCAAGGAAATGAGTAGTCATCTAAATGACGTAGGATTGACTCCAGCCATCAGAAAAACGGCAGAACGATACATACAGGATGCAAAAAACATTCAATCTAAGGCTAGGCATCGGTCAAATGGATACACGTCTAGGGATAATCGCCATGTAGTGATTACTACTGACAGCAAAAAAAGAAAAGACATCAAAATGACTGCCGATGGCATTAAGTCACGGGTTGATCGATTGAAGCCTCCAACTGGTGAAATATCCGATGTGTGGTCAATGGCCTCTCTGACCAATGAGGAGTCTAGTTGGGGTACTCAAACGTTTACAACTTACCTACATGAAGTTGGGCATCAAATCCAATGGGCCTCTCAATCGAACCAAGGGAGTGTAGGTCCGAGTCCAGCGCTCAATAAATCCCTAACTGAATACGGTTCTAGGCATGAGGAAGAGTTTTTTGCTGAGCATTTTGCCTTATGGGTGATGGACGCAAACCGACTCAAGGAATTGAATCCCGATGCTCATGATTACATTGATCAATCTGTCCGTGCGGCGATTGGAAAACCAAGGAGAATCAACCGGAATGACAAATTTAAGCAAGGCTAAGGACATTCTATCGTCAGGGGATTTATCTTCTGATACTTTTGATGCTTTAGCAAAGTTACAAGACTCGTCCTCAAGCGAAGTCGAGAAGTACCAGATAGGAGACTTAATTGAATCATTCTTAGTCCAAGGAGGTCAGGTCATGGATACTGGTGCAACGCTTGAGAAATTCAAGGCAGAGGTTAGAGAATTGAAATGATCGACTATATTACCCCGATTGAATCAGCAATCGTTTCTCAGCTTTCAGCAAATATATTAGATGCCCGGATTGACAACGATCCACAAGACACTAGGGCGATTCCAAAGTGTCGAATTTTGGTATATTTTTCAGGGGAAACAGGTAATCAAGCCTCTCAAAACAATGCCACACAACGGGTAGACCTCGACTTCTCTGTTGATGTTCAGTTGGCAGATCAGCGAATTAACTCCCATAAAAACATATATCCCTATCTATCAGCGGTTAAGGATACACTAATTGGATTTTCCCCTAATGGGGCTTCACCTTTGCGGTTTACGTCAAATCAGTATCAAGAAATGCCTGATGGGTCTGGAGTTCGGTGGCGTTATTTGATGCAATTTGGGACTACAACCATGTGGAGAGCGTCAGGGTGGGCATAATTTACTAAATACTGAATATTGAAATTAGCAGGTAGAACATGACTAGTATTGCATTTCGTAGTGGGATCGGGGATCTCCACGCTGTTACAAAATCGTTAACCAGCACGTCAATTGGGGAAGAGATTATGGTTCCCCTCAACTCTGTGAATTTTACACTACAGGTCAACTCTAGCCCACAACGTGCCAGGGCATTTCGTGGTGGTGTCATTCAAAACGTGGCATCTGCGCCGGGAGAGGCAACATGGACACTAACGTTAGAGGCTGAATACGCTACATGGCAAGAAATCGGATTCTACATTAACCAATTGCCTGAAACCGCTGCATCTGTTAGGGTTCCAACGCTCAAGACCGCTACAATCCCATCGACTAGCCCTTATGAAATTGACGACGCTGCAATTGTTAGCGCTGTTAGCGCTGGCATTTATGTTTACATTAGCGACGTGGACAACCCCAACAACTCAGGATATCGTACCCGTGCAGCTACACCTGCAACCCCATCAGTAGGGGAAGTTGGTATCGATACCACTGGTAATAGCTTAATTTTCAACTCCTCAGACGCGGGAAAAGTCGTTGTTTACACAATCCCAGTAACATTCACTAACCGGGAATACTACGGAGGTCCACGAGGTGCCAGTGCCTTGACTTACGATCGCCTTGAGTTTCGAGGCATTACGTACCCATTCAACTCTCCTATCTATATCCCTGACATCACGTTTGCCACCATCTCTAGTCCCTTGCAGCTAGGCGGCGACGTGTCCACACTCAGTATTGAGATGGATGCAAACGTACCAATCGGATGGGATACACCTTACCAAGAATTCAAGCCAGTTTAGAATGAAATCTCACGTTGAAATCGCTGATATTGACTCGTTAGCGTTCCGCGATCGCCTTGGAAATATGGTTGAAACGTTTGGCTGTAGCATCTTGGGTCGATCGCTGTTTCATTCCTATAGAGGTCAACTACTGGATATCGTAAGGGGGTCTGAATCAGACTCTCTCGTAAGTTTGTATCGAGACGATGAACGGTTTCGGTACTTGTGTAATCGATGCCTGGAGTTGAATAATATTGACCCTGATTGCCTAGACGGTAACGGCGTATTGTTGAAGTCGTTGCTGTTTATCCACGAGGAATCAGACCCGCTATTGGTGAGACTGAACGTAATCCCGATTAAGGACACAAAACATAGCCCGACTGACTCTGACTCTAACGAGGTGGCGGATGTGGCTGCGGCGGTATTAGCCGCTACAAATAGCCTAGAGCAAGCTATGAACTGCCTGGATTCTCCAAGGGGCAAACTATTATTACAAGTCCTTAAGGCACGGGCAGACGCGATGAAGGTCGCTCAAAAGTCCAGCACCACCAAGAAGCCCGATGGTTTCGACGATTGGGTTAAGTCCGCCAGAAACAAAAAACAACCTATCAAATTTGGTGAAAATCCATGACAATGAAGAACGTACTCGCTACCACTATTTTGCTACGAAATCATGTAGCGCGAATTTCAGGTCCGGCATTTGCCGAGTCGATAGCTCCATCATATCAATTACTTCAGTATGCCAAGCATGAAGAATTAGACTTTTCTGAGGCTTCCGCAGTTATCCTTGACTTTGCCGCCAAAGTATGCGTCAACCCAGACGATAAAGACAAGGCGGGTAGACGTTGTGGCAAACGGGCACTTCGAGGGGGTGGCGGAGGAATGGCTCAAACGCCTACCGCTAAACCCGCACGGAAGCCACGGAGTACGAAAAAAACGACTACCGCCAAACCATCCAAGCCAGCCACTAAATCAACTAGAACCCCTAAAGTAAATCCAGATGATCCCGATCGGATGAGGCAAGTAGTGACGGGAGAAATACCTGTCACCAAAATGGAACGGAAACAGTTAGACCGATTGCAATCAAAATCTGACGCGGCTAAAAAACGTCAACAAGATATCGATAATGTTGGATGGAAAGCGTATGAAAAAGAAGAGAAAAAATTCAATCGCACGAAGACGGGCAAACGACTAAATGAACTTGCAGAAAAAGAAAATAGAAGCCCATCTGAAGAGAAGGAATACGAGAAAGGGCTTAAGGAATTCGGGAACATGGTATCACGAGCCACTAAGCTGAGGGAGGAAGCTAAGAAGGAAGAAATCAAGAAAAATGGCCGTCCTAAAAAGCTAACAAAATCAGAACGCAGTCGGTTCAATCGGTTGAATGGATTAGTTTCAGGGGAACGAATGACCGCACCTGAACGGGAAAGCCTACGGCCATTCGACGATTCTGAAGTTGAAAAAATGTTTAGGGGCACGGATGCTATGCGTAAACGGGACGAGCGGAGAGGCAAAAAACTCATAGAGGATTTTGAGAGGGAATTTGCTTAAGTGGTACAGACCCAATAATCAGCCCATCAAATTCTGCAAAATCCATGAAAAATTTGATAGCTACGGCTATTTTGTTACGAAATCATATAGAGTCAATCAAAGGGGCTGAATTCGCTGAATTGATAGCCCCTTCATCTGAATTGCTTGACTATGCAAAGGGGGAAGAATTAGACCTTTCTAAATCTTCCTCCATTATTCTCAATTTTGCCGCCAAGCCTAGAGTATGCGTTAATCCTGATGATTTGGATAAAGCGGGTAGACGTTGCGGTAAACGAGCATTAAACAAGGGGACAGACCAAGAACCCGCTGATAAAGGTAAGGCTAAGTCGAAACCATCCCCCAAGGGTAAACCCAAATCAAAAACAACTGCCAAGGGTAAAACCAAAGCTGAAACCCCTAATAAGTCAACCAGAAAGAAACGAAATAGTCCCAAGTCTGAGTCTGATGAGGGAAATCAGAAACTTGATGAAAAACTCAAGCCAAAAACTACTGCCAAGTCAACCCGCAAAACCAGGGAAGAGCGAAGGGCAGCAAGCAAGAAACGCAAGGCTCAATCCGAGAAACGCAAGGCTCAATCCGCGTTGGGGCAGAAAAAACTTGACGAAAAACTCAAGTCTCAGTCAAAGTCGGAACCGGAACCAAAACTAAAATCAACTCAGACAGAAGAGTCTAAAGCGGAGACAAGAAAAGTAGAAAAAGAACGTGAAAATATCAAGCCAGAACCAAAGCCAACCGAAAGTGGCCGACGTTTTAGCGGCGAACCCATTTTTGAGGACGACGAAGAAGACTTAGGGGATCTGTCTCTCCCCGTTGGATCACCCGGAAGAGGCATGACCGCAGAAGAAACCCTCAATGTTTTGAGAATGTTAAAAATGCTTAGTAACCCTAAGGGATAAATGTATCGGCATGTGAGCTATTCAAACTGGTCGTTAGTTAGTCCTGATTGTGCCTTGTTGTATAGCTTCCCATCAATAAACGTAACCGTCATAGTCCCAGCATAGTTACCCCGCCAGGAATAAACGGTTGCGTTTCCAGACTGAGCCAATAGTGTTCCCGGATACCCTGCAACCGCAGTGATTTCATCCGGGGTCATGCCCTCTACAAAACACTTTTCAAAGTGTTCTCGTAGTAACCCTGAGTATTCGGGGTTACACTCTGACAACGCCTTAACTCGTGCTATTTCGGCATGGTTAGGGCGTTGTTCGGATTGTGGGGTAATGGTAGCAGGTGGATCGCTAGGTTCAGAGCATGACACTGAAATAAGGCATACAACGCCGATTAGGTAGCATTTAATCATAGGTCAACTGGTATAGGATGGGTAATGCAAGTCACTCCTAGTTTATACGCCTCAGTGGGTACAATGTGGAAAAGCCTTTGGTATTATTATGTCTCAGCGTTTAGAACTAATCGTTGAAGTTGACGGAAAGCGGCAAGTATTAAAAGACCTTGACGAAATTCGTAAAGCTATCAGCCTAATTGACGAAGGGATGGGCGAGTCTAGCGATGGAGCGTCTAGCCTGTTTGAGTCTGTATCTCAATTGGCGTTTGGATTTAACAACGTTTTACAGTCAGCACAAACGCTATTCGCTCAAGTAGGTCAAGGCTACGATTTGCTGATTGGTCAGAATGAACGCTTTAACCAAGGGGTTTTACAGTCAGCGGCTAGTTTGGCGGCGAACGCTGATGTATTCCGGGACGGCATTAAAATTGACGATGCAGGGGAGGCTATCCGGGCACTGAACGAGCCAATTACAGCGTCAATCCGAGAGGTAGAGAAGGCTACCCGGTCTCTTGTAGGTGTAACGGAAGCGGAAACAACACAGATTTTTAACACGATATTAAGTCAGTCTGCAAAACTGGCAAATCAGAGTAAAGAGTTTCCCGACTCGATTAAGGCGGCGGAACAATTGGCACCTGGATTAGTGGCTACACTGGGTACGCTCCAAATCCCACTAGAACAAGCATCTCTGGAAATCCGAGACTTATTGCAAGGGAGCATTACAGACGATACAGCAATTGCCAAAGCGTTGCAGATTTCCAACGAGGACGTAAGACGAGCTAGGGAAGCGGGTACGGTTGTGGACTACCTTCGCTCTAAATTTGAGCCGTTCACAGTGGCGAACGCCATGGCCGCAAAGTCAGTAGATGGTATCACATCCAATATTCGCGGATTGATCGAAACATCTGCACGTGCGGCTGGATTGCCACTATATGACCAATTGGTAGATCAATTAGCACGATTAGAGCAATTCTTAATCGCTAACGAGGACGCGCTACAGTCTTTTGCTACCGCTGCTGTTGGCGGAGTAACTGAGGCGATCGCACCCATTGGAGACGTGTTGATTGATGAGTTAATCCCGGCGTTAGGGGAATTTATCGCAGCATTGGCTGATAGCGCTGGTGGTCTAGACAGTTTAGCTAGTCTAGCAGGGGAAGGCATTGCGTCAGGGATTAAGTTTTTGGCAATGGTGCTAAAGGGGGCGGCGGATAATGCAGATTTACTAAGAATTGCTGCAACCCTTTTAGCGGCTCAATTCGCGGCCATGAAGCTTGCGGCGTTAATTCAGGCAGTCGGAGCATTAGGAGCGGCGTTTGTGGGATTTACCGGGGCGAATATTGCAGCATCGGCAGCGTTAGGCAGCACCAATGCTGGATTGTTGGCATTAGCGGGTGGGTCAACTGCTGCTACGGGAGGGATGGCGGCATTGTCAGCAGGTGCGGCGGCATTAGGGGGAACGTTGATGGCCGCATTGCCTCCATTGATTGCGATTGGCGCGGCTATCGCTGCGATTAAATTTGCACAAGTTGCATCAGACCTCAAAAAAGCCAATGAGGAGATTGCTCAATCAACGCTAGATTCTGGATTGGCTCAGGATGCAGCTCTCAACGCAGCGCAACGAACCGCCAATGCGATTGACCGAATCAACGAAGCCAAGGAAAAGGGAATTGCTCTAACAAAGGAAGAAATAAACCAGTACAAACGCTTGGCCCAGGCTAATCAATTAAGGATTGACGACGCTAAAGCAAAATTGAAGAAGCTTGAAGCTCAACGTGCAGCTCTAGAGGGTAAGCGGGGTTTTTTTGGCATAGGAGACGATGCTATTGACTCACAACGAAATACTCTAGATGCTGAAATTGCTAGCACGACTAATACAATTGAGACGATTGAAGACCAAAATGCAGAACTATCTGCGGCGGTTGGTGTAGACCTTAGCGGATCGGTTACAACGGCTGAGCCAGCCTTGAAAAATTTAGGGTCAGTGGCCGAACAAATGGGGGACAAGATTCAATCTTCGTTTGAACGTGCTACAGGTGGCATTGGAAACCTATCAGAAAACTCTGAAAAGGCATCTGAGGCGATTGGATTAATTAATCAAGCGGTTGAACAAGGTTCTCTCAGTACAGGAGAGGCTATTAGGATGCTGCAAGAGCTTGCGGATGAGGACACGATATTATATGAGCAGCGCATTGAAGCACAGGAAACCCTAACTCAGATACAAGAGCAAGCCAATGAAGAGCGATTGAATAATAACCTAACCGCACAATCTGAAGTAGAGAGGGCTATTGCAGAGGGTCGGATACGGGATGCGGACGGGGAGGCTCAATTAACCGCATTAAAAGCCCAAGAATTAGAGCAACGGTTGGCAGATGTTCAGGCATTTTTGGCAGCGGAAGCGGCGGCGGGTAGGGGAGATGGTGCCAGGGCTAAGGAGTTGCTATCACAAGAACGGGATTTACAAATTCAGTTGGCAGAAGCTCGAAGCAATGCGGCGAGATCGCAGCGTGAGGCCGCTATCAGTGAGCTAGAGCGTCAATTGACAGAAGCCTCTAACTTAATCCAAGATGCGGAGCAGGAACGATTGCTATCTACTCAGCAATTGTTAAATGATGGTTTGATATCAGAGCGTCAAGCGTCAGCACAGCGGGTCAGCATTACCAGGGATAGACTTACAGCAGAACTAAACATAGAGAGGCAACGGCTAGAAGAGTTACGGGCGTTGCCTCTCCCTAACGACCCAGAAGAGCGAGAAGCGGCTGAGCAGCAAATCAGAGAATCACTACGACAGACTACCGCATTGCAGCTTAATCTATTAGAGAATGAGCGAGAAATGCAGCAGATTGTTGCTCAAGAAGCACAGCGACAGCTAGACTTACGGCTCTATAAAGTTGAACGAAATGCCGAAAACCAACTACGGCAACTGCAAGCGGCGAATGATGCCATTGACCGACAGAACCAATTATTGACTAAACAAGGTCAGTTAGCTGACGCTTTGGCTAACGTTGAATCAACTGAGGGCCAAATCAAGATAGACGAATTGAACGAGGAATTGTCGTTACGACAGCGATTGAGTGAGGAAGAGGATGCTGGAGTTCGTAGGGTTATAGAGCGGCGATTGAGACAATTAGGGATACGAGGGGATGAGGAAAGCATTATTAAGCGGATTGCTGAACAGGAGAGGGAATTAGCCAGAAATCAGATTGAACAATTTGAAAGGCAAGCCGAATTAAGGAGGGAACAATTAGCAATTGAAATTAAAATGCAGCAAATTGCTAATGAGCGCTTATTGATTGAATCCCAATTGCAACAATCTCAAGCCCGAATTGCGATCGCTTCAGCCCAGCTAATTGTAGACCCAGAGGAACGTGAAATCGCATTGAGAGAAGCCAATTTGCAGTTAGAATCGGCAACATTGGCTACCAATGCGGCTCAGGCTCAGATTGAGGCACAATCCGAACTATCCGAACTGTCTCAGAAAATCTTAGAGGCAGAATTAGAGGTTGAAGAAGCCCAAACCCGTGCCGCTGCGGAGTCTGCGATATTTGCAGCCAACCTAAAAGAGGCTGAATCGTCAGCCCAAAACATTGCAGATTCAATCGGAGGGGGTCGAGAATTGAATGCATTTAAGGATGGAGGTGTAGCCAAGCCAGGTTTGGCACTGGTAGGGGAAGCCGGACCAGAGATTGTGAAAATTGGTAGTACATCTAGGGTATTTTCCAATGCGGAGTCGATGGCGATCGCGCAAAAAGCCCTTGCCTCAACTGGATTAGGCAAGAGCGCTATCATGGGGTTTTCACAGGATAGGTTATTGCTAAGCGAAGTGGAACGTCTACACCAAACCATGCAATCATTACAGTCGGGAACCATTATAGGGTCGTTGTCAATGCCTCAAACGTACCAACTAGATAGGGACCATGGGGCGATCGCTGCGGTAGTGTCCCAAACAATTAGAGAGGCGTTATCAGCCAGTCAGGGCAATCGGAGGCCCAATTACCGTGGATAAATTGCAAGGTTTATGGATTGATTTTGTAAGAGAACGTGTATGTCAGAAACCTGATGACAAAGACAAGGCGGGTAGACGTTGCGGGAAACGCGCCAAGATGGGAAGCCAAGCCAAAAAGCCTGAAAGCCTTTTATCTAAAAGACGTAAAGCCGCTAAAGAGGCTAGGGGAGGCATGACCAAAAAAGCTTTTGATAGTCACAATAAGTCAAAAGATGAATTGGCAAAACGTAGATCGATGAAAAACGTAAAATCGCTGGCAGTAGCCAAGGCGAGAAAAGGTGATATAGAGGGAGCGTTGAAACAGATTGATGCTGGAATCAAGGACGCTGAACGGATGGCTGCGAAAGGAAAAATGAAAATTAACAGTACCTTTAAGCGTATCGACGATATAGCAGGAGAAGCGCTGAAGAAATATAACCCACTCTAATACCTATGCTAAATCACCTAAAATTCCCGGTTTCTGAGGCTATTTACTCAGCCTACGCTACATCTTATCCTGACTTATTCGATAGCGTTATCGCAGCATTATCAATTCCCATTTACCCGGAGGAATATACCCCAATTTCCGAACCGCTAGGGGAAACACAACCGATAAGGGGGATTAAAACTACGGTCTACCCATCTCCTATCGTTGTTAGAGGATTTGAGGTGTTAATCCGAGACAATACGCCCATTATAGGGATTGTTTTGAACCTTTTACGAAACGATTCAAGCCACAACATTATTACAGTTCATGATTATGTTTTGCCCGATGATGGGGACATCTACACGGTTAGGAAAGTGAGGCTACCCATGCCTATTCTAGGGTCTACAGGAACCTTCAATGGTAGTGGGCATAATTATATAGTTGGCGGCTACACTATCCGATTTGAGCCGATATAGGGGACATTATGACAATAGCAGGACGAACGTATTATAAAGAAATCCCGATTGTATCAGCCACACAATCAGAACCTTTCAGTGTGGCAGGGGAATTAACTGCAATCGTTGTAAGCACGGCCTCTGCTAATGTTACGCTAAGGCTACAAGTGTATTGCAATACGAATTCTACATGGTTGAATACCGGGTTAACCCATGATGTTAGCGGGTCAGCGCCTACTTATATTACACCTGAAACCTTTGCCCAGTATGCATCGGGGTTGGCTGGTCATGCTGATGTGTTGAGATGGTCTTGCAGCGCACCAGCTACATTTACTATTGAAATGTATTCAAACATAATGAGAAGCTAAATGAACAGTGCTACACTTGCAGACTATTTAAGGGCATCTGTAACTCCCACCATTAAAACCGATCGGTCATTTAGTTATCTAGTGGGAAGCCAAATCAACCTATCTATACAGGGTAAATCAATCAGTTTTGGGGCTTGGCAATCCCGATCGCAATTTGCACGAAAAACCATACGCTAGGTGAGGTCATGACATCATCGGCATTGAATTTAACGTTGTTTAGTGTGCCTTTTAGCACACCCGATCCCAATCTGCTCTACATCGACACAGCGGAATCTACACTGTACTATACCGACAATGCCAACATCACACCCCTTGAGATTAGCGGTATCGGTGGACCAGAAAATTAATATAGTAAGGAGGTTTTGAGATGCCCAATTTATCGCCCAATGGGGGCTTACCAACAGCATCATCAGCAGGGGATAATGATGCCTTGCTGATGAGAGTCAGTGGCGATTCATCTGATAGCAGAATCACCGTAGGAAGCTTGCTAACTCCCGCAACAATCAAAACAAAATACGAAAGCAACGCTGATACAAATGCTTTTACAGACGAGGAAAAAAGTAAGTTAAACAACATCGCACCCGGAGCCGAGGTCAATGTCCAATCGAATTGGACAGAGACTAATGCTGCGAGTGATGCATTTATCTTAAATAAACCCACAATTCCTACTAGTACAACTCAGATTGCAGAGGGAACTAACCTTTACTATACAGAGGCTAGGGTTACAGCCAATAGTGCAGTAGCAGCAAACACGGCTAAACTAGCTACTATTGCCACTGGAGCAGAAGTCAATGTCAATGCTGATTGGAACGCTGTCAGCGGTGACGCTCAAATCCTGAATAAACCTACAATTCCCACTACGACTACTCAGATTGCAGAGGGAACCAACCTTTACTACACAACGTCTAGAGCCAACACTAGCCCTGCTGGACAGTATGCGATCGCCCAAACCTGTGAATTGTACGTGGGAGCGGCGGACACCG
>OGWP01000001.1_pt1 | contig 35816 bp, 69 predicted proteins | sample 1576051 | NCBI WGS metagenome assembly OGWP01 (sample SAMN07581524, study PRJEB24739) | freshwater metagenome | reverse complement strand
GTTTCCCAGTCACGATAGGATGTTTTAATCTATCTGCGTGCATCTATTCCTCGCTTGAATGAATATAAATACTTTTTATCCTATCGCTAAAGTCTGGCATGGGATGAAATATCTCTTGTAGCATTGGCACTTTAACTTTAGAGAATATAAGAAATCTATTTTGTTTATTGACATGCACTAAACCTGCTGCGTGCATATTATACAATACACCCATGAGTCTTCTAGAATCTGTCTTTAATGCTTCTGCTATTTGTGGTATAGTTAATTCATCATTCTCAATGACATCTAGAATATGGATGCGGAACTTTTCTAGATTAACTGATTTACCATGCACTTCATATTGTCTCTGATGTGGACTCATGATACGTCAATCACTTTCAATTCCCAACGATTACTTTTATTCTTACTCCATCCCCAAACTTCTATTTGCCAATTACATTTTCTTATTTTTCCAATGTGTTCTGAATCACCAATCTTTTTAACTCTAGCATTCATGTTTGATTTACTCGTGGTTTGTATTGCTAATACTTGACCATCTTTAATTGCAAGTAAGTCTATAAAACCAAATAAGTCTTGACGTATTCTAGCGAATGGATTCCAATGCTCTGTGATAGCAACTAAATAGCCATCTTCTTTTAACTTCTTAAGACTCAACTGCGTTGGACTCGTTGCCAAATTGTTCTCCGTTAGGCTTTTCAAATCCATCTCTAAATCTTTTCTCTACTTCGCCTGTTGATTTATTTAATTCGTATTCGTAATGATCGCCACTGTTTCCATTTTGACCAATGGTATCCATGCGAGATTGTTTCTTCTTACCAAATATCAAATCCCAATTCTTTTCTAATTGTTCATTCTCAATTAGTAATGGTCTTCTGCCAGAACCTTTACCCAATTTTAATTATCTCCTTTTCAAATAACCAACCAATAGTTTTACGATGAGCAGACTCCCATGCGTCAACACGTTCTTGCTTATCTAATTCTTTATGATTGTCTATCATATCATGACATGTATAGCAAAGACTAGCGATTCTATAATCATGAGCTTTAATTCCTGTGCCCTTGCCATCACGCTGCTGATTAGAGTGAGCAGCACAAACTGTTCCGTCTTGTCTTCCACACATAGCACAAGGAAAGTCTCTAACAGCTTCTAATAGTTTTTTATTACGATAATTCATATAACCTTTGAATAAGTTTAGCAACACCGCCAACAAACCACACGATACAAATAATGACTATTGCATCTATGATTGCTTGCTTCATAGCTCCCAACTCCAACCAAGACTTGCAGCCCATCGTTCACAATTCTCTTGATACTCTGTCATTTCTTTTGTAGTAAGTTTTGTAGTGGACTTCACAAGCTCAACAGGATTCCCAGCGATCTCTGTTTGATAGCGTAAGAATTTATATGTTAATAACTCGTGAACTGTGCTAGGGTCTTCCCCAATGTAATTAGCGATTGACCCATATAGCGACCACAGTCTTTCATTCTGCTCAAGTGAACGTACAGCTTTTTCTTCAGTCACATTTACTCTCCATCGTTTAGACAAGTCTAGTGATTTAATCTTTACCAAGAAATTCTCTAGATTGTACTTCGTTAAAACGAACCGAATCATAACTATCTCTCCATCCTTTTGATTTAAAAGTTACACCATCTTTTGATGTTGCTTTATAAATTATGTCATCACCAAATAATTCTTTGCATTGTTTTATAAAATCATTTATTGTCATCGTGGTGATTCTTTATATTTTAATCCTTTAGGGTCAAACCAAAAACTAAACTTTCCTTCAAACTGATAATTACGTTGCTTCTGAACAAACACCATAGCATCTGGAATCTTCTTTAATTCATCTTCCGTCTTCTCGTTATTCTCAACTTCACGTTCTTTGTTTCTGTTCCTCCAAACACAAATTATGTTATCGCATAAATTGCGTATGTGGCTCGAGCCTAATATGTGAGTAGCATCTGGCACTTCTGATTCATCTGCCATCTTCCTAGTATGAGCTACCAAGAATACATGAATTTCTAAATCCCTGCAAGTGACTGCTAGTCTATCTATGAAGAGTTTTTGTTTTTCATAATTGTCTTCAGAAATATCTGACATCTTCATAAGTGAGTCAATCACAAATACATCTACACCTAAAACATGTTTACCCCAATACAATGTTGCTATCATGTCTTCACTAGATGTTGACCCAGTCTGATCGTAAATATATAATTTATCTTTTGCACGTTCACAAAACTTCTCTATGTATTCATCTGTAGGCTCTGGTGACCCCAAAGTTTGCTGGATCATGCGTGCAATAGAAAGCACTGGTCTCATCTCTAGGCTTGATAACAAACATTTAGTACCTTGTGACATGAGAGATAATATAACCTGTGACAACCAGAGCGATTTACCATGCCCTGACACTCCTGTCAATACAGTCAACTCACTAGGTCTTACCCTAAACGAATCTTCCGTTTTAATGAAGCCCAACGTTTTGCCACTATGTATTTCAGTATTAAAATATCGCAAGACATCGTCAGTAAATACAGACGTATCCTTAACCTTAAATTCTGCATGAGCATATTCCTCTTTTTGATAGTAGTCAGTAATAACAGACTGACTGACTGTAAGTGATTGCATAGCATCGCCTAAATTCATTTCATCTCCTAATATAAACACTCACCTACAAGTGCATACAAATCTTCTTTGATAATTTGTTTTTCTAATTTAATTACGGTGACGTTAGGATTATTGTCTTTAAACCATTTGGCTTCTTTTGCAGACCATCTGTGTTTACGAACAACTTCACCATCGTCATCTAGTATTGCATAGCTAAACGGAATCATATTGCATTATCCCATACATTGCGTTTAGGTGCATTGTCATCCTCCCAACGTTCTTGATTGATGTATGTTAATGGTGCTGGATTAAAACCATCTTTCCATTGTTTACTTTGCTTCATAGCTTTAACATGGTTAATGATTCTATCTGCAATATTATCTAAACCCTTTTTACCCCATTTATCCATACATGGTTTTTTACCTACTTTTCTATTGACTGGAAACTCTTTCCAAAAATCTTCAAATCGCACAATAGATATATTATTATCTTCTCTTATCTTATCTGGGGCGGAGCTCGTCTGCCCATTGTCTGCACTTTGGGCGGAACTAGTGCAGAGCCAATCTGATAAAACTTCTAACATATTGATTATATAGTCTTTATCTTTACGCAATCTAAATGCTATAATATCAACACTAGGTAAATTGCCCTCATCTTGACTAGCTAAACACCATAGTTCAAATAATGTTGCTTTTTGATCTGATGATAGCTGAAACCAATCTAAATTATTTAAAATATCTCTACCATAAATCTTAAACCATGTCATCTCTTTACGATATTTTGGATTAGATGTATTGTAGTAATTAAACTTATCCCAATTCTTTATTCGCATTATTTTCCCCTTGTTTAGCAAGAATATCTTTAATCTGATATGCACGCAACTCTGGAATAGGTTTATCTAAATTTTTAGACCAATGTTGCACAGCCTGTCTAGTTAAACCTAATGCTTTAGCCATTTGGTATTTAGTTTTAAAATGTGATACAGCCTCTTGATACGTCATTTTTATCTCCAGTTATTTAACGTAAAGGCATATTAACATAAAGAATTATTAAAAGCAACAAATAAAAAAATTAAAATAGTTGTTGACTTTCAAATTTACTAGGAGTATAGTGTCTGTTCTAGGTTAGGAGCAGATATGAACGTAGATAGATTTATGAGAATAGTAACAAATGAAAGATTGCAAAAAAAGTTTACACAAAAGTTCTATTATGTGGTAAAGTGGTTTGTAATAATATTTTGGAGTTATTTTTTATGGCGGATAATTTAAGAAGAGTATCAGAAATATTGCATGACATGGTAGAAGACTTTAAAAAGTCTAATGACGAATGGGAGAAAAAATATGGATCAACAAATGTATCACGATCAAGTAATGATGGAGAAACAAATGATGGAAGTAAACAAATACATAACGGAGGGAAGCAAGATGGGAGTTTATAAAAAGTTAATGCAAGCAAGATTAGAGTTACAAGAAACAAACTTAACTAAATCTGGACACAATAAATTTGCTGGATATAAGTATTTTGAACTGGGTGACTTTTTGCCTGCCATTCAAAAAATATTTGCAAAATTAAACATCTGTGGTATTGTGTCTTTTGGTCAAGAGTTAGCAACATTAACTATTACAGATTTAGAAGACGGATCTCAAACACAAATTACTAGCCCTATGTCTACAGCAGCACTTAAGGGCTGTCATGAAGTGCAGAATCTAGGTGCTGTGCAAACATATATCCGTAGATACTTATGGGTAGCTGCTCTTGAGATTGTTGAGCATGACGTAGTAGATGCAAGTGCTGGTGCTGCAACATTTAAGATGAAAGATACTAAAGCAGAGGACTTTATCTAATGGAACAACGTTCAGAAGAGTGGTTTCAGGCACGACTAGGAAAAGTTACAGCTAGTCGTGTAGCTGATGTATTAGCCAAAATTAAAAGTGGTGAGTCTGCATCTAGACGTAACTACAAGATTCAACTAGTAAGTGAAAGACTTACAGGTGAAAAGCAAGAAACATATATTAACCAAGCGATGCAAGATGGAATTGACAGGGAATTCTATGCTAGGGAAAGATATGTGCAACAACATGGTGAAGTGGAAGAAGTAGGATTTATTCAGCATCCTACTTTGGAAGCTGGTGCTAGTCCAGATGGTTTGGTAGGTGATGATGGATTGATTGAGATTAAATGTCCGTTAGGCACTACACATACTGAAACATTAATGACACAAGAAGTTCCGAGCAAGTATATACCACAGATACAATTTCAGCTATTATGTACAGGTCGGAAGTGGTGTGACTTTATAAGTTACAATCCTATGTTTCCAGAGCATTTGCAATTATTTGTGAAACGTGTGGATGCCGACCCTGTATACCAAAAAGAACTAGAAGTAGAAGTAAGTAAGTTTTTAGATGAGGTAAACGATGTAATCAACAAACTTAAGGAGATTGAATGAGACTAACAGAGGAACAAAGACTAAAACTTATGATGGCTTCTAGTGGTTTAACGCCTAGAAAGTTTTGGGATTTAGGTGAAGAAGGTCAAGCACCATATATGGAAAAGCTTCATGCAGCAATAGATGAAATACTAGAAGCTAATCCAGACGCATTTAGAGGTTCAGTAGTAAAGAAGCATTATACTAGACGTAAAAACGCAGTTAGATAACTTAAGGAGAAAAGCATGGCAGAACAAAAGTACGATAATACAAACACCTTTACATTGTTTAAGAACGATCAAGGTGACAATCCTAAAAAACCAAACTACACTGGAATTTTAAATTCTGAAGGAGTTGAGTTTAGACTTGCTGGTTGGATTCGTGAGGGTAAAAACGGTAAGTTTATTAGCGGAACTATTCAGCTAAAAGACGGTGATATTAAACCTAAAAAACAAGAGGTAGATGAGGATGTTCCTTTCTAGGAACACCCTCTCTAAAGCATTACTTATTCATTACATACATTGTAACTTCAAAGCCAAAACGCATTTCAGTAACAGCTGGTTTTGTCCACATGATTATGTCCTTATTAAAATCCAAGCGAATTAGCTTGTATAGATATTGTGACCAATAATCTGTGTAATAGCAAGTAATAAACATTTATTTTACCCTAATGAAAATACGGAGACATTATGGATTATGATGACGATATAGTTGATTATGATGACAAAAGCCAACTATCAGAGCTTCCAGAAGCCAAGCTATTATTGGCTATGCTATACCAGACTATCAATGACGCACTTTATGAACCTAAAAAAGTAAGGCAAAATGCTACAAGTAGATCTGTAACAAGTTTAAAGTCTAAAAATAAAATAGCTTTACGAGACAGGATTGATGCTATACAATGGTTATTTGATGATAATGATGTTTATGATTTATGCTGTGAATTAGCTGGCATGAGTAAGTATAATATCAGAGAAATGATTATTCAGAAGCTTGGTGCAGCACAGATACTTCCTTTAGTACATGGATTTTATCAGCCAAATGGAGATTAATGCTTTAGAAGCAGATATAGCTTGTTATGCTACAGCTGTATATCATGAAGTTAATAATAGATCATTAGAGGAGAAACTAGGTGTCATTAATGTTATTCGTAATCGTGTCAAATCTGGTCGCTGGGGTTCTGATGTATGCTCTGTTGTTTATGCTTCTGGGCAATTTATTGGCGTTACAGACGAAAGCCATAAGAAGATTAATAAAAAGACGTATCTTGAAACGAAACTATTGGTGCTTGACGCAATTGTATTTCATAAATATGCTAACCCAGTTGCAAATGCTTTATACTTCCATGATGACTCGATTATGCCGAAGCATTCGTGGTTTGGTCATAGCAAAATTACTCACATAGGAAGGATGGTATTTTATTAATGAAACCTGAATATAGTAAAGAGTTTTTGTATTGGTATGAAAGATTTTTTTTGCAAAGTCCTAGTCTATGTAGCCTAAAGCACGATGATGAAAAAATGTGGGAAGCTTGGAAAGCAGGTTACAATCTAGGTGGGGAAAATAACAAATGAAACCGTTAGCATGGCTTGTAGAAGAATTTGATAGCACAGGTAAACTTGTATGGTCTGGTCTTATGACTTCAGAGCCTACAGAACTTTCATGGTTTAAAGACCTTAAATCTAAACTTCACAATGTCACTATAACACCATTGATACCAGACACTAAAAAGATTATTAAAGTTACTAACACAAAGAAATACGACAGTAAAAAATTAACGGAGGCACATGGTGGACTATAACCCACTTACACAAGAACAAATAATTGATGCTTATAGTAAAGTTTTTCCAACTAGATATGAGCCAATGACAATAGAAAGAATGATACAGTTTGCAAGAATTATTGAACAATTACATGGGATAAAATATGAAGCCTAGTTTATTTATAGCAACACCAATGTACGGAGGTTTGTGTTACGGCACATATCTAGAATCCATGCTTAAACTACAGGCATGGCTTATATCTAAAGATATAGACGCATACTTCTCATTTCTTTACAATGAAAGTCTTATTACTCGTGGTCGTAATACGCTTGTAAATGATTTTCTAAAAGGTGATGCAACGCATATGATGTTTATAGATGCAGACATTAGTTTTGAGCCAGAGCATTTCTTTAAGATGCTAGATGCTAATGTAGATATTATCTGTGGTGTATATCCAAAGAAAGAAATAAATTGGGCTGGTGTTAAATTTGCTATTGACAAGAAAGTTCCAGAGCATCAACTGAAATACTTTACAGGTGAGTATGTAGTGAATCTAGTTAATGAAACTGATTTAGTTCCTACTGATAAACCATTTGAAGTTAAACATGGTGGCACAGGCTTTATGTTAGTCAAGCGTGAGGTATTTGAGAAGTTAAAAGACAAATGTCCGTCATATATTCATAACATGAATGACACTAATGATAACTCTGATCTAGGCGATAAAATTACAGAATACTTTGCAACAAGTATAGATGAGAACAATCATTTATTATCTGAAGATTACCATTTCTGTAAACTTGCTCGTGATAATGGTATTAAAGTACATGGTGCAGCATGGACACAGCTAGTCCATACAGGAACTTATCAGTATAGTGGGAGATTAGTATGACCAAGCCATATATCAAAGTAGTTAGTATTAAAGATACAAAAGTAGGTGATTGCAAGTTAACGCTTGACATGAATCAAGCAGGAAGAGAAATAATACTACAAGCAGGCATACAAAAAGCGTTATCAGATTACGTTGTAGAAAACTCAAAAAAACTATCGTTTTGGAATAAGCTACAAATCTGTTGGAACATATTGAAATGATAATTCCTAATAACATGATTAGCCATATAGGTAAGATATTTCAAGGTGAATACGCTATTGGGAAAATTAGCAATCCATATATTATAGATATTGGTGCTAACGTTGGTGGCTTTGCAGTATGGGCACATGAATACTTTGATAACGCAAAAATAGATTGTTATGAGCCTATAAAAGAAAACTATAATCTGTTAAGGCAAAACATAGAAGGTACTGATATAGCTGTTAGGAACATAGCCATAGGCAAAGATGATGGTGAACGTATGATGTATTATGGCACTCATAACTGTGGTGAAGCAAGTTTATATCAAGGTGAAGAGCAAAGAGCAGATGGTGAAATGGTAAAAGTAATGTCAGCTAAACATTTACCAAGATGCGACATCATGAAGATTGACACAGAAGGTGCGGAAATTGAGATACTTGAAAACCTAGTTCATTTTCCAAGCATATTTTTAATAGAGTTTCATTCTGCATACAATAGACGTAGAATTGATGAATTATTACTTGACTATACGCTAATAGAGTGTACAATGCGAGGATGGAATTATGGAATACTTAAATATATTAAATCATCTTTAGTGGGGATATAATGGGAGCACCAAGACTTTATAATCAAGAGTTAATAAACGAAATACAAGCGTTTATAAACTCACCACAATGCAGAACTAATACTGATGCTAGAAGACATTTTAAGATGAATGGTAGTAAGTTAAAAGAATTAGCATCACAAGGCTTACTTAAACTTAAGCCTACATTAAGCAAGAGTATGGTAGCAAGAATTGGTAATGAAGCGTATCGTATTAAAAAATCTTTAACAAAGGAGGTAGTAGATGGACAACGTAAATCATCCGAAGCATTATTTGGTAGGGGGACTGGAAGCAATAGATATTATAGCGAGTCGTTTGACTAAAGAGGAGTTTATTGGTTATTTAAAAGGATCTAAACTTAAATATGATTTAAGATATCCATTTAAGGGTAGACCAGAAGAAGATTTAGCTAAATCTGAATGGTATAAAAACAAGTTGGTAGAGGTAATGCGTGATGAAGAGGCTATTAATCCTCCAGAGGTTACTGCACAGCTACAAAGACTTGAAATGGTAGATGATTAGCATTAAAATAAAAGATGAAATTGTATCCCATTGTAGAAGTATATTAAAAACAACTAATTTTGGGAAAAGAGGTATTGCTGATGGTGATGCCTCTGAACAATTAAGAGGTATTGTAGGTCAATCAGTTGTTCAAGACTTACTTGGTTTGCCGTTAATACAGGATGCTAATGGATTTGATGGTGGTGTAGATTTTACATATAAAAATAAAACTTATGATGTAAAAACTATGGGTAGAAACTGTGATCCTAAACCTTATTTTGTAAATAATTTAATAGGTATGCAAGATAAGTATAAAGTAGATAGATATATATTTTGTAGTTTAAATCGTATTAATATGACTTTAACAATATGTGGATGGATAGATAAAAAAGAATTTTTACAAAAAGCTAATTTTTATCTAAAAGGAACTGTTAGAACAAGAAGTGACAACACTACTTTCGAAACAAAAGCAGATCTATATGAGATTAAAAATACAGATCTACATAGCTTTAATTTAATCGTCTAGATCTGGAATTTCTGAATATACTGATAAACCATCGCCACTAATCTCTATGTGGCTTCCGTCATCCAATACCAGAATAAGTAAGTCTTCACCGTAGTAGGCTTCTGCTTCTACTATTTGCTTTCCTACAATGTGCTCACATAACTTTTCTAAATTCATAATATTTCCTATATGCTGATAACCGCTTCTTTTGCTACTTTTTCTGATTTTACTGCACGAGACCATGAGCCACATCCTTGACATTGAAAGCGTTGATAAACTCTAGACAAACTAACTTGAGTGCCACGTTTATTTAATTTGCGTGAACCGCAATTTGGACAACAAGTATTTGCGGAATACGCATTGTGGTTTGGATGTGATTTAATCCATGCTTTAAACTTGTCGTACACTTTCTCTAGAAGAATAACATCGTTCTTATTGTATTCTTCCATAGTCTTCCATGCCTTACGATCATTATTCATACACTTGACCCATAAAGTATGACCTTCATGTTCAGTCTTGCTTCCTAATCCTAAAGCTTGTGATACATAGTCTAGTTTGTTAGAAACAAATCTAAACTGTCTTCTTGCTACTTGCAATAAATCTATCTGTTTAACAGGTGCTGGAGGGTTCATACCAGACAATAAAAATTCTTTTTGTAGGATAGGTATGTCAAACCTAGAGCCATTATAATGCACTACGGCATCAGCTTCGTCTAATAGTTTATGCACTGACTCTAACATCTTTTTCTTGCCAGACTTCTGAATTGAGTCAAACATGATTTTAGATTCACCATACCATTTAGCTGCATAGCAAAGAGTATAAGATGATTCTAATAGCTGATTAATTGAAATGTTTTGGTCGTAGATACCCCATACATGAGCTGTATTAGGTGATACTTCTATATCAATCATTAAAATTTTCATAGTAGTCTCTATTAATTAGATACACTATTATATACTAAATATCCTAATAAAACCAGTAATATATACTTAAAATGATCTATTGCACAAAGTATACCGCAGATAAAATAATCTAGCATATTTTAATGGTAGCTGTTTTAGCTTTCTTTAATTTGTCAAAGAACTTTTTATAAGCTACTCTAGAGTTGCCAATAAAGTCTTTACCTGCCCATGTTGTGCCTAGTAGTATACATCCATCAGTATGTGCAGATGTGTTACCTGCATGAATACGAACACCTGTAAAGTTAGGTACGTTAAGTATGTGTGGCATGTCTTGTTTAAATCGTACAGATGCGTCTATAATGATTTTATATTCACCAGTAGGGATAGCAGTCTTGCCCATGACTTTAGTGCCATTTCTAACTACATCTTCTAATGTATAACACTCATACACACCGTCTATATACATCTTGCCTATAGTATGTGTATCTTTAAACTCAAACCTTTTTACTTCAATCAACATATGAATTGATATATTCCAATGCGTATGTAAGTGATTCCATTGCCATCATAAATGCTAGAGAGAATCCCATAGCAATAAATAATAATGTAACAACAATTAATTTAAGAAACGATAACCCAATAAAATTCATAAAATGTAAGATTATCATTTAGCACTCTTTTTAATGTGTAATAGTGAACGTTCACCGAATAGATAGAAACCAACTGCACTTGCAAAGTTGTCTACTTCAGATGTTGCTGTACCGTTAAGGTGCATAGTAGCCCATGTTGTTAAAACTAATAAGCCAATAGCTGGTCGCATAAGTCTGATAATAGCTTCTACCCATAAGTATGATGGGTTACCACCACCAGCTTCATTCATTACTTTAAAGAATTCTAGGTCAATTTCTTTCATCTTGACATATTGTTCTATAGTAGCTGGTTTAAATTGGTCAGGTGCAATAAACTTATTTATAAGTGATTTGCCTAAATCTACAGCGACTGGTGCAAAGGCAGATAAGATTGTAATTGGATCTATGATATTCTCCTTATAGTTCTTTAGGGTCGTAGCCAAGTGTGTTAGCTACTCTCTTTTGTAGTTTTAAGAATAAACCTTTGTGACTTGTATATTTCTCGGTTTTAGGGGATTCAAGATAGCATATCATGTGGATAATTTCATGACAAATAGTCTTGATAACTGTATCTAAATGTCCACACTTTGCAGTTGATATAGTGATGATATGTGGTTCGCCTGCCTCTGGTGGCTCGTATTGTCCACAGATAGTATCGTCATGCACTACTACGAAGTCTACTTTGCTTGCAGGTGGGAGTTTATATTCGTCAAACACAGGAAATTGTATAAGTGTGTCATACAAGTTCGCTATATTGTTTTCAGTAATAAATGTCATAGTGTTGAACGTGGGCTAAATAGTTGTGGGTTATATACTGCTGTAGAGTCTATTTCAGGAAAGTAAATTAAGACAGATGACATACCATTGACATCATCTTTACGCCAACAGCCTTCGTGGTTAGCTTTGCCTTTTTCAGTAGCGTATGCAGCATAAGGATAGTTTTTTAAGCCCATCTTTATAAAAATACATTCTTCTGTAGTAAGCACAACTTCACCTACATCTGTTTTCATAGACATTTCTTTTGGAAGTTCTTTACTATCAGCATAGTCATATAAAAACAACCATAGCAATACTAAAGTAACTGCCATGAGGAATTTTTGCATTTTATTTTCCTAACCAGTTGTGCATAATAAATGTAAATAGTCCGCCAATAAATGAAGCTATAGTCATGCCTGCCCAAAATCCACCTTTGGATTTATTAGCAAGGGCTAGTAGTTCATCCATGCCTTGTTCTAATTTGTCTATTTTCTTTTCCATTTGCTCTACTTGAGCCACAAGTTGTCCGTACTTAAATGGGTCGATCTCACTCATTTTTCTAAACTTTCGGTGCGTTATATAAGTTAATAGGAGGTAATTTTAGATCATGCCACTCTATCATCGCTGATTTTGATACATCTGATCTAGTTGTTGTAGGTACAAATCTGGTTCTAATAAACTCATAGCATCTTGTACTTTGTTAAGCTGTACCCCTGTTTTTGCTGTTAAGTCAATAGGAGTTCCATATCTAGCAACTTTACCACCAGCTTGAGTTAATAAGCCAGTAATTTTAGGTGATGTGATACCAACACCTAATGCTGTTAAAGGATTTAATCCAGCACTACCAAATGCAATATTGGCAATACCAGCACCACCTCCTAATGTACCAAGAAGACTTTTTGGTTCATAAGATTTCATAGATGCACCAGCAATTTCAGTTGTTAAATCAATACCAGTAGCGTTTTTCATTTTATCAGCTAAAGATAATTTAACACCAGTCTCATCACGAGTTGTTCTTAATAATTTTCTTAATGCTGTTTCTTGAGAAGCTTTATTTCCGCCAAGCAATCCACGATCAATCTCTCTAATAGTTTCAATAGAGTTTTCATAGTCTGCCATTGCTTTTTTGTATTCTGGAACTTCTTTAACAAGATAGTTTTTTACACCATTACGAGTAGTATCAATAATTCTTTGTGCTTGAGTCATGTTAGGACTCTCTGGATACACAGCATCTATTCTTTGTTTTAAGAAGTCTAAACCAGCAGCTGTATGTAATTTAGGTTGAGACTCCCAAGTATTAAGAATTTGCTCTACTTCATTAATTGCAGCTAATTCTTTGTCACCAACACTTACCTGACCTCTGTAAGTAATAGATCTTTTAGCATCATCAAAAGACTTTCTAATTGGTGCAAAGTCTAATCTAGCTGAACTTGCAGCCCATCCAGTATCTGTAGCTTTAAATGGACTTGTTTTTTTAGCTGTTGAATATTGCATATTTTTCTGTGCAATCATCTCTTGTAAGCCAGCTTTTGCTTTATTCAATATATCTACTGATTCTGTTTTTCCTACAATTTGATTAATTGCAGTATCAATACCAGCTTTAGATGCTTCATATACTTTTTTAACAGCTTCACCACCAACACCAGTTGTTATTCCTAATACTGGAGGTAATCCAGCCTCTAATACTTTACCACCTAAATACAATGGATTTGTTGCTTTGGATAGTTCTGAAAAACCTACTGCAGGAGTAGTTACTTGTTTTTCTGTAAATGGAACTTTTCCTGTAACAGATGGAATTTTATATGGCACAGCTTTAGATGCAATACCAGCACCTGTAGATATATCTAATAATGCTTCTACTGGTCTTTCTTGTGCGTATTGTTTAAATGATTCTGCACTTTGATATGGTGCTGCAAATGTTCTAAACATTTCTTCTTGTCTAGATACTGGCATCTTTCTCAATACTTCTTCTGGCGAATACATTTGCTCTAAACTTTTTCTTGCAGCCGTTTGAGCACCACCAGCTATAGTTTCGCCAACACCATAACCTACATTTAATGGATCTGTGATTACATTGTATCCACCACGCAAGATATCAAATAGGTTTTGAGGTATATTTGCACCAGCTTGTAAAACAGAAAAGTTAGTTGGAACATCTGCTACAGCACCTGCTTTTACAGGACCAGCAGTAGTGACATCTGGAACTTTATTTAATTGTAATTTATATAATTCAGCAGCCATTATTTATCCTAGAAATAATATAATTCGTTATTCATAATGTAATACTGTGCATTTGGATCTAATCCAGCTGCTTTAGCTGGGAAACGTTTTTTGATGTATGGGTTTGCACCAGAATATACTTTAATTTCACCTTTGTCTGTTTTTACTTTTGTTTCTAGTGGTAAAAATTCTGATTTTGGAAACTCAAAGTCATTACCATAATCATTGACATAACCTTGATTAAGATTAGCTTTTGCGGTTTGAATAGTTTGTAATAATTCAACAATTACTCTCTTACCTTCTTCTGGCGATAATCCTAATTTAATTTTATTTAAAGAAGTAATAATTCTATCACCTTCTTTTTCTGATAACTGACCAGTTCCTGCAGATCCTTGAGGTGATAACGCTTTAAGTTTTTTTAATTCATTTACTAACGCAGCACCTTCTGTACTTGTAATAAGATTGTTTACTTTAAAAGCAGCAGTTCCTTCTATACCAGCACGTTTAGTTGCTAAAGGACCAAAAGCATTATCAAGGTCTTTATCAGTAATAATATCATATACTGTTTTTTCAAAATTATTTAAACTTGTAAATGAATCTGTTAATCTCTTTTGAATTTCGCCTTGATTATCTTTTAATTGCTGTCTTGCAACCGCAGAAACATCTTGTCTATTTACAAATGGAATGGTAGTTTTTGTTTTTGCAGAAGGAGCTGGAGGTGCAGACAAGTTTGTTTGTGGAACTTTTGTTGTATTAACTGCAGCAGGTTGAGTTTGTGGTGTAACCTGTGGTTGCGTTACTGGTGCAACATTAGTTTGTGCAGGGGTAGTAACTTGTGGTTGAGTAACAACTTGATTTGGTTGATTAATTCTATTTGCTCTATTTAGTTTAATTTGAGCAATAATTTTATCTGCAGATGGTAATTCATCAAGTAGAGCAGTTGGCAATTTAGATTTAAATTCTGCTCTAGGAACTGCTAATTTTGACTTCTCTAAAGAAGACACAGCAATAGCATCTTTTGCAATACGAACATCAGCCATATCTTGTGCAGATGGATTTCTTGGGTCAATGCCAAGTTCTTGCATAATTGAAAGGTCTTGCTTATCAATCTCTGGAAGAGGTCTGAATTGTGGTTGTGTTTTTTGTAATCTTTCTAATGTGCCCTTTGGATCAATAAAGAAAGCATTGGTTAATTCTGGATTGCTTTTAATGGCATCTGCTAGACCAGCTTCTGTTCTTTCTAAAGCTTTTAATTCAAACTGACCTTTTCTAATATTTTGCATAAGATTAGATAACTCTGTTTGAGTCATGAAGTTTTTAGTTGCAAAATCAATAGGAGCTTGTCTACCTGAAGTTGCACCTGCAAATCCACCTAAAGCAGCACCAAGTGGACCTTGATTCCAATTCTGTGCAATACCAGTAGCTAAACCAATGCCAGTACCAATATTTTGTTGTGTGTTAAGTCTATCTTGTTCTTCTTTAGTTAAAAGACCTGCAACAGGGCTTTGTCTTGTAAGAAATAATGTATCTAGTAATCCTTGAATATCCATTTTATTATCCTATCCTTCTTACTTGTAATAGATTACCAGCCATTGGACCAGATTGACCTTGTCTAATTGGTGGTGCTGATGCAATAGCATTTCTTAATCTTTGTTCATCTAGCATTTCATTTTGTTGTCTAATATTTAAAAGTGATTGTCCACCACCTAATACCATCATAGGATTTTGTTGAGCATATGACATGGTATTTGAGCCAAGATCAGAAAGTCTTTCTCCAAATGTTAATGGAGTATCTACAGCCATTCTTCTAGGATCTAATGCCAGTACGTTTGGATCTGTTACAAGTGCATTAGATGCACTTAATGGAATTCCAGTAGATGGAACACCAGCTGCAGCAAATCCTAAACCATCATCAGCTACATTAAGATATGGAGCAATATTTATTCCTTGTCCTCCAACTGGAAGACCTGCAGTTCCGCCTAATCCAGATCCTATGCCAGTAAAGTTAATGCCACCTGTAGCAGCACCACCTAAAGCAGAAGTACCTGTTTGACCTAATGCAGCATAACCGCCAGAACCTAAACTAGGAGCAGCAGAAGGTAATGCACTCTTAAATCCTGAAAATAAATTGCCACCAGCACCACCTAAAAGACCACCAGTAGCACCACCTAGTAATGCACCAGTCACTGGGCTTTTACCCATAGCAGCAGATCCTACAGCTCCAATAGCTGCTGGAATTAAAACCTCTGGACCAAGAGATGGTTGTAGAAAGTTTTTAATAATCCATATAGGATTAAAATACTTAAACATTATTTTCCAACCTTTCCTACTACATAGCAAATAGGTTCTAAAATAGCACGATAAATCATACCGTAAACATCACGTTTTTTACCACGTTTTTGTTTCCAGATATCAGCAGTCCTATGTCTTGCGATATGCTCTAAAACACCCCTTAAAATGCGTTGTAGGGCATTCTTTTGACCACTCTTATAAGCATAGTTAACTAATGGTAAGAATAGTGTATGATAACCTTTTTCGTATGCTGGGTCTAAATCTTTAGACTGTGCTAACCAAATAGCATTACGGAAGCTACCAAAGCCATATTCAGCATTCATAGCTGTACATACAATCTTTCCGCCACCTGATTGAGTAGTTTTTGTAACTTGACCCATTGGAGCACCATATGCAGCACCCAAGTAAGCTTGTAGTTTTGTATATGGTTTGTTTTGTTCAAATTCGTATCTAGCAATAGCATCTTCAAGAGCTTTTTGTGAGTAATCTTCTCTCACTTGACCAACATTCATAAGTTGGTTAATATCTTGATATCTAGCTTGAGCTAGTTGAGGAGCTTGTGTTGCAGCAGCTTCTTGTCTTGCACGTTCATTAGCATAGTTTGAGTAAGCAAGTTCACCAGCTTTGTTAGTTAATGTTGATGCTAAAGTTTGTGCAGCTCTATTTTGTAAGTCTGCAGATACATTAGATCCATAACGACCTGTTAATGCTGCAGAGCTTTGTGCTTGTTTAATAGCATCATTATAAGCTTGTGTAGCTGATTGTGCAGCTGGTCTCATTGCTGCTTCAAAGTATGGATTAGCACCTAGATATTGACCTTGTACAGTGCCTAATTGTTGATTTAATGCTGCTTGAGTTAAAGGGCTTCCTGCTCTAGCTTGTTGCTCTGCTAAAGATAATGCAGATTCTGTTTGAGCAGATGGGCTAACATAGGTTTGACCAGCAAAGTATTCAGGTGTAGTAGTTTGATATAAGTTTTTAGCTTCACCTAAACCAAATTCTACAAATGGTCTTACAGTAGGATCTAATTCGCTTCTGCTTTCAGATGTGCCACCACCTCCAGAACCACCGCCACCATAAAATGTAAATGACTCCACTAAACTTGTAAGCCAATTAGATAAATTCAGTAATTTCATATTTCTTTCCTTAAAGTGTATATTCCCATGTTTGAGGTTTAAAACCCATTTGTCTTGCTTTACGTTCCCATCCACGTCTTTCAGAGTTGAATGTAACTTTAGTCTTGCCGCCTTGTTTTGCTATTGCTTGTATTTCCTGAAATGCTTGCATAAAGAGTGCCTCATCATTAAGTAATGACCAAGCAGCCCATACATGAAGCCTGTTTCCGATTGGTTGAAGTACTACGAATCCTACTGGTTTGTTATCTACAATGCCCATAAACAACATAGAACGTTGTTCAAAGCAATCACAATAAACGTCTTCAGCAATATAGTCTGTGTGACCTTTAGACCTGACTATTTCTAATCCGTGTCTAATATATTCCCAATGTTGACGTAACTGATCTTTAGGTATATAATGTAATATCATCCTACTATTATATACCTATATGTCATATTTACCAGAGTATTTGCAGGGTGAGATATAGTTGCCTGTCCTTGACTCTGTGAACTAATATATGGAATTGTAAATAAATTAGTCGTAAATGAGTTCGCACTTAAGTATTGTAAAGTAGCTATAGCACTAGGTGTTGCAGGTCTAGTAGGGCTAGTTTGTGTTGCTAAATGTTCTATTGTAACGTCTGTAGAAGTAGTAGCCCACATAATTTCTACATAATCATTTTTAGCTAACTCTAAATAAAAATTTAATGCTGCAATAAGGTGACCATCTGTTCCACCATGACTATTAGGAACAGAGAATTTACTGTTAGAACCAGCAACATTTGTACCATTTTTTCTGAACCATACATCTACGTCTTGTATAGCTACATTGTCGTTAGCAAATTGTAAACTAAATTGTAAGTTATAAAGACCAGAATAAGATACATTTAATCTTGAGCTATTACTTAAAGATGTACCTAAAGAATAATCTGTTGTATTAAATGTAACAGCATATGCAGCTGTTGTACTTGCAGCTGACTGATCTGTTGTATCTTGTACTGCTAAATATGGATAGTAACTTGTAGATGCTACCATAGTAATTGGCTCTAAACCAATATATGAGTTATAACCTATACGTTCATCAGTAATGGTTGTAGTAGTAGCACCACCTGTAGCTAAAGTAATCTCGCCTGTATTGTTAGACTTACCTTCTACAAGGTTGTTTACAATTTCAGCAACTTCTCTTGGATTTCCACCTGTCCAAGCAAGTTTACGGTACATGTCACTTCTAGACATTATCTATTTCCTTGCTCCGCATAATCTAAATCTATGCCAATAGCAGAAAACCAGTTAGCTCCTGTAGGTGTAATTTTAACTCTGTGATAACGACCATAACTTCTTACAGGTGCACGATTCTCTTGACTTGCTGCAATAGCTGTTGAATATGTAATTGTATCATCTAACATACGTCTACTTGCTATTTGTACGTTAGCAGAACCATTGTCTACAGATGGTCTAATAAGAGTGACTACAGAATTGTAACCATATTCTAAATCATTTGTAGTGATACTTGCAGTAGCACTTGTACCTGTAAATGTGATAATTCTAGCATCACGAACACCACCAAATAAGAACTTACCACCCTTATAAAGTCTATCGTCTAGTGTAGTTACGAGTGTATCTGTGGTTTTAGCTGCTGCAGCTGATGCAGCCATATCTATAGCTACACCTGTACCTGAACCTGCACCTGTAGCTGTAAATAATACACCTACTGTGTTAGCAACTGCACCTATAAGTGTGTAATCTGTTGTACCTACACTTCTTATGGTATACTGTTTAGATGTCACAAAAGAACCTGCTGTAACGTTATAAGCAGCATCTATATCTTCTAAAGATGTTCCAGATGTTGCTAATGTAGATAAATAATCTACGTCTGTATCAGCTGTACACCATTTTTTAGTTTCATAATTGTAGATAAGTAATGAACGACTACCAGATACGTTGGTGTAATTCCAAATAACAAGATTACGTTCAGGGTCTACTGCTGATGATATGGTGTCAATATCGCCAATGTTAGCGTTATTAAAGAAGTATCTGTCTACCTTTTCTGCACCAATTCCTACAACATTTTGACCATCGCATGAATAGAAACCATCGTCTGATAGGAAATAAGATATACCGCCATATTGAGCAATAGATCCACCTTCTATACATCCAATGTTTCTAGATATTGTGTCAAATTGAAAGAACAATGGTGAGCCAATATATGACATACGCACAATGGCTTTTTCTAGGAATACAATACCAAACTCACCACCTGTAATACCTGTAATGTCACCACCGTCAGGTATATCTTGATAGTCTGATTGTGAAGCTCCGCCTGCTGTCCAATCTGCAGGGTCATTAATATCTGACCATTGTACTCGTGTAGGATAAGATCCTGCACCAATATTAGCTGCAACTACAAAGTCACGAACTGCTGTAATGTATTTAGCGATAGGTGCTGCAGCAGCTAAATCTGCAAATAATGTAGATGAGTTTACATTGTATGATTGTATTTTTTCAGAACCATTAGCAGCTAAAGCTAAAGTACCAAATTGTATAAATTGCCATTTGTTAATACCAGTATATCCACCAGATTTAGATACATCATCTAAAGATAAATCTGATGAATCTAGCTTAAATAATTTAGTAAGACCACCTGCAAAAACTGAAACATCATTATCTACTTTTGTAGCAAATACATTAGTTAAATTTTCAGATGCGTTTGCAGAGTAATTTACTGGTGATTTAAATGGACCATATCCTACAGCCAAAGGAATAACGTTATTAGCTTCAGATACAGTATCTAATATACTTGGTTGGTCTGGTAACCATTCTTTAAATGCTATACGTTGTGTAGGCATTATTAAGCCTTCATAATAAATGCTAGTGCATAGTAAGGTGGTAAGTTTTGGTCAGTACCACTAGAACCTGTTGTTGATATAGATGTTGAAACTGTAATACCTGTACTTGCTGAATCTGTAGGATTTGGATTTCTTCCTGTACCATATCCTGTACTAGCCATAGAAGGTGATCCACCATTATCTGAACCTGCTTGAGCAGAACCATAATTTGTTAATGTATGGGAGTGACCTGAATCTGTAACTGTAGATGTTCCAGTATGAGTATGTGATACTACGATAGCATCTTTAGTGCCACCTGTTTGTGTAGCAGAGCCTGTTACTGTTGTTTTAGCTGCACCAGCATCATCAGAATGTGCACCTATGATAAATCTATTTCTTAAATCAGGAGTGCCACTAGATCCATTACATAATAACCATCCACTAGGAATAGTTGCAATAGTTCCTGACCACATCATAATCATACCAGCTACAAACGCATTACCCCATGTAGGTGTATTGCCAGAACCAGCTGATACTAATACTTGACCAGAAGTTCCTGCAGCACCATCTAAAGTAACACCACCTGTAAGTGCTAATGTTCCAGAAACTGTAAAATTATCACCAGATGTTCCTGCTTGTTGATCTTTTAATTGTGCCATTAAACTACGAACAGCGTTGTTTAAGTTAGCTGGTGAACAACCTTCAGCAATGTTAATATTGCTTATATCGGTATTATCTGCTGCGGTTGATGAATATTCACTAATTTTTGTCTTTGCCATTTTTTACCCTTGTCTTAACCAAATGTCTGTGCTTGGAGTAACTTCAGTCCAAGTTTCTGTTCCTGCTGTTATTTCTGTCCATGTGTCTGTAGAAGCTGATACTGCTGTCCAAGTTTCTGATCCTGCTGATACTGGTGTCCATGTTTCTGTTCCTGCTGGTACAACTATCCATTCTTCACCTAATATTGTACCTTTAGTTGTAACTGTACCTACACCTTCTACATAAGCAAATCCTGCCCATATAGCGTTAGGACTTACTGTAACTGTAGCAAAGGCATTTACATCAGCTTCACCTGATACTTCGTAACCACCTAATGCTGTGACTGTAGCAGTTCCTGTGATAGATGCACTATCAAATGTAATTCTGTTGTAATTAACTTCTAGTTGAGCATTACCTGTGATACTTGCAGAGTCTGTTCTTGTGCGTTGTGCAGATGCTGTAACTGTAGCATTAGCTGTAATAACACCGTTAGCAGAGAATATGCTATTAGCGTTAGCAGTAACTGTAGCGTTACCTGTGATAGAACCAATACCAAACTGAACTCTGTTACCATCTGCTGTGACTGTAGCGTTAGCAGATATACTACCACTACCGAATAATGTCGTATTAGCACTAGCACTTACTGTTGCTGTTGCATTTATATTTGCTGTAGCATAGATGAATGAGAAACCATCTACAGTAATAACAGCAGATACTGATATAGATGCACTACCTGTGCGTTCTCTAGTAGCGTCAGCAGTAACTGTTCCTGTGCAGTTTACGACTGCGTTACCAAATCTTAATCTAGTGCCATCTGCAGTTACTGTTGCATTTCCTGTAACAGAAGCACTAAATGGTAATATTCTAAAACCTAATGCTGTAACGGTAGCTGTTGCATTTATACTAGCAGAAGCTAGTTGTGTTTGTCCTCCTGCTAAAGAGCTAAATGGGCTTTGTGAATAAGCACTTATGCCAAACATTTAGTTCTCCTTAAATTGTGACTTCTTCCCAGTTAGTAATAGATTCGTTCCATTTATATAATTTATCGTCTGTAGGATATGCTACAGGTGCTTCCCATAACCATGTTGTATTGTTTAGTATCCATGATGGATATGGTTGTGGTGCGTAGAATACGTCATTAGTAGCGTCATAATTGTAACCAATACCAGCGTAATTACCTCTTAAAGGTCTGCCTTCTGGATGTTGATTACCATGTGTGTTGTATGATGTTTGTATCCAAGTTCCTGCACTTGTATCTACAAATGTATCAAAAAATTCTTTTTCTGCAACGATAACTTGTACGACTTTACCGTCTAAAACTTTTGCGAAATGACTCATGTTTTTTCCTTATGCTGTATAGCTTCCTGAAGAGTTAAATGTAATAATTGTATCAGAACCTGATGTTGTGACTGTGGGAGATCCTGTTGTTACTCCTGAATAATTTGCGGTGGGAACAGATAATATAACTACACCTGAACCTCCAGCACCGCCTGTACCTGATGAATATGACCCACCACCGCCACCACCTCTGTTAGCTGTACCAGCATCACCATTAGATGATGGTCCTCTACCATTTCCACCGCCACCAGCACCACCTGTTCCAGCAGTCCCAGTATTATACATACCACCACCACCGCCACCAGCATAAGTAACAGATGAACCTGTAATAGAAGAAGCTGTACCTGCTCCGCCATTGCCAGAGGTAGTAGAATTTTGAGCATTTTGTCCAACAGCACTAGCTCCTCCACCACCACCGCATGGATATGGTGAACCATTAAAACCAGCACTTCCTCCTCCTGCATTACCTTGACCTGAAGTTCCTGCACCACCAGTTGTAGAAGGAGTATCCCAAGCACCACCACCACCACCAGAACCACCAGCAGCTCCATTAGTAACTCCAGTATTTCCTATTGGTCCGCCACCACCGCCACCAGTAGAAGTAACAGTTGTAATATTTAACCCACTTAAAGAAGAATTATTACCATTTACTCCTCGTGCAGAACTAACACCACCACCAGCACCTCCACCACCTACAGTAGTTGTATAAGTTGTTCCTGTAGTTAAAGTAAGTGTACTTGTTAAGAAACCACCAGCACCTCCACCACCAGAAGAACCTCCACCACCACCAGCAACAACTAAATATGAAGCAGTATAACTTGGTCCTACACTAGTAGCCTGCCATGCAGTTCCATTATAAACTTCTAATACATTTGATGATGTGTTATAACCTTGCTGTCCTGTACTAGGAGCAGACGGTCTACCAGCTGTAGTCCATGTAGCATTAGTTATGCCATTTGTGCCAGATATATTTACAGGCATTATGCCACTCCTTTATGTATTAAACTCATGCTGTATATGTTCCTGAACTTGTAAATGTATGATATGTAAAACCGCCTGCTGAAGTAACTGTACCACCTGTACCTTTTTGAGAACCACTATAGCGAATAATAACTATGCCTGAACCACCAGCACCTCCAAAAGAAGTTCCGCCATTACCACCAGATCCGCCTCCACCTCCACCTCTATTTGCAGTTGCTGCTGGAGGAATACCTTGTGAATTTTGACCATATCCTGCAACACCACCACCTGACCCTCCAGTTCCAGCAGTTGATGATGGACCAGCATCAGTATTTGACCCTGCTCCACCACCGCCAGCATAGAATGTGCCTAATGATTGCCAGTTTAAACCGTTAGCACCATTCTGATTTGTTGCTGCCGCACTAGCTCCACCACCGCCACCACCTGTTTGAGTTGCTGCAACACCAAATCCAGCAAATCCTTGACCAGAAGTACCTGCACCGCCAGTAGTACCCGTATTACCTCCTCCACCTCCGCCAGATCCTCCCGATGCCCCACCAGCTGTATTAATACCACCTCCGCCACCACCGCCTGTAGCACTAATTGAGCTAAATGTTGAAGTAGAACCTGAACCTGCAGGTACATTATCTACAGATCCGCCAGCACCACCAGCACCAACTACAACTGTATATGCTGTGGTTGGAGCTAATGAAAGAGTTGATGCAATATATCCACCTGCTCCACCACCGCCACCGCAAGTTCTGCCTCCGCCTCCGCCTCCAGCTACAACTAAATAATCTACAGAATAAGTTGCACCTGATGTTCCAGCATTAAACCATTGTGCAGAACTAGAATTATAAATCTCTAATTGACCTGTAGTTGTATTGTACCTAGTAGTACCTGTTGGGGGACTAGAAGGTCTTTGTGCAGTTGTTCCTGCAGGTAAATAAGCACCACCTGTAGCTGAATCAGCAGTTACGAATATACCACTTGTAGTAGGCAAAGTAAGCGTAGTTGTACCTGCTACTGCTGGAGCATCTAGTGTTACGCTTCCTGATGTATCGCCATTAAGTACTAGTTTAGACATTGTTATCCTCTGCTGGTAAAGGTGTGTTGCCTTCGTCTAGCCATTTAAGGTAGGCTTGGTAGTCTGTGTTAGCTGGGTCAAATGGAATCATAGCACCGTCTGATAATCTAATAACTGCATTTTGTATATTTTTATCAAGTCCTAATGTTTGTTTATACATAATTATAATTCCGCACTAAATTGAACTGGTCTATATAAATAAGTTCTTGCAGTTCCTGTTGCATAGATAATGATATTAGTTTGATTTGTATTTGATGTTGGAGCATCAGTACCAAAAGTATTTACTGTTCCAATGTTATTTTTAGCAACAATACTTCCAGTTTGTGTAATAGTTGGCATTGCTCTCATATTAGCAGGCATAAAATATTGTTTTACTACAGTATTATAAGTAGTATCTGCATAAGGTGTATCAAGTCCAACAGCTGGGTCTTGCCAATAATATCTATAGCAATTAGCTAACTCTTGACTATACAATCTTCGTTCAAACGGTGTTGCTGTTGTGCCTATTTCTAGTTGGACACCTGTGATGTAGAAGGTAGCTCCGTTAGTGCCTACGACTGATGTAGCACCTGTAGCACCTGTAAAATTATTTCCAGACCAAGAACCAGCAGTACCACTATATGTTGTTCCATTACCTAATCCAATAAATAACCATAAACCATTACCATTATTAGTCAGCCAAGTTCCGCTAGTATCACCAGTAATGGTTATTGACTTTTGCTCCCAAGTATTTGCAGCACTAATTGTATATGTAAATGGATAACTTCTGCTTTGATTTTGATTTTGTATTGACCCACCAAAAGTTCCTGTTAAAGAACTACGAACCCAAAATGATAGCGTTACTGTTCTAGCATTTGCAGTTCCCCAAGCTAAATCAGCAACATTGAAACCTTCAATTGCTTGAGAAAGTAGAAAAAAGTCACCAGATACAACAGAATACGCAGAGCTAGATGTAACACCTAAATAATTTGTAAATCCAGCAGGAGGTGTTACTGAACCAGCATTTTGTTGAGTAGATAATTTTGATGATTGACTTACATAAAAAGCCCATCTATCTAAAGTATATTGTCCGTTTGTAGGCGTTACACTAGCACCAGCATTTCTCTGGTCTATACGCATGTCCCCATTTATAATACGGTTACGCAAGAATGAAGAGCCCATAGATACTGTGCCAGCAAATGTAGCATTTTGACTTGTATCTATAGTAAGTGCAGTAGTAGTACCATTTGTTTGTAATACTAATGAGCCGCTATTATCTGGAGCTACTTGTACTCCATTTGTTGTGGTTGCACGAATTATACTTGGCATTATAGTATCACCCATCTTGACGTATTAGGTACTGTAACCGTTACGCCATTAGAAATTGTTATATCCCCTGCTTGCACAGCATTATATCCTGTAGGAAATGTGTAAGATGTACCTATAGTTGCATTATTAACATTAAGACCGTTAGAAGCTGCAAACTGTGGAGCATAAGCCGTATTAGTTTCATCTTGATATACAGATTCTTCAGCAGGGTAAGTAACAAATACGTTTTTAGTGCCTGCACTAAAATTGACTTTAGTTCCACCATTACTAGACTCTAATACAGTATCACGAGATAAAGTAGTGCCTGAAGACGTGTAAGTGCCTAGACCTACTTCCCATTCTGAACCACCTACAATAGCATAGTAAGTAGTATTAGCGTTGCCGATAACAGAGAATGACTGAAAGCCATTTACTGCACCAGCAAGCGTAATAGTACCTGTGCCTGTTGTGGTAGTTGTTTCCTGTACCCTATCCTTTACGACTAAAGGCATGAGTTATCCTTAAGCTAAAGTAACTGAAAGGTTGCCTGATGAAATTTTAAATATATCACCAGTATCAATTGTTTTAGATGTATCTAAAGGGCTATGGTAAAGTAAGTTAGGTCCTGAAGTAGAATCATTAATACCAATCCAACCTACTGTTCCCCATGAAGCTGTTGCTGTTGGGAATGTAACGTCAGCAGAGTTTGTAGTTACACCGTTAGAAGGTGCTCCAAATGTAACTGCTGTTCTAGCATATGATCCACCTGATACTTCTGTGCCACTAGCTGCGTCTGTAGGGTCTGAAGTCCATAATGATACATAAACTGTTGTTGGTGATGTATATGATGTGTTGCGTAGAGTTGCATTTATAAGTGCATTCTCTAAATAATTACTCATTTCTGCCATGATTTTTCCTTATGCTGTTGTAATTGAAAGATTGCCAGTGTACTCACTAGAATCATCTGCTGCTGTTAATGAATTTACACCTCTATCATATAATGCAGCCCAAGTTTGAACTCTTGCGTCATTCATAAGATATGGTTCTGCTTCACCTAATGTTGCATACAATAATAGATCTGGGCAATTAGCCAAGAATACATTAGATGAATTTGTTGAGCTTAAATATGCAGGTGCTGCATAATAAAGCATATTTAATGTGTATGCTGAATCTGGAATAGGTGCAAATTGGAACTCTGCTGCCAATACAGTATATTTTGTAGGTACACCAGAGTCTGTTGTTCTAGCATTAGCAAAAAAACTTGGATTACTTAAGTATTCAATAGTAGATACTGGTGTGGTTTGTAATATAATCCACGCATAGCTAAAAAGTCGCTTGGTAATGCAACTGTTTTATCTCCAGCTGTCGTTGTAGTAGTGACAACTTTAAGCATAAATCTTGTACGAATATCACGTCTTAATCTATTTTCAGCTAATTGGATAAAGTCTGGTATTTGTGTTGTTAAGTCACTACGAGCCAAGTAGTCAGCTACTGTAGCCTTAAGATCTGTATAATTAGTAAAAGCCATTAGATTCTACCTTCTCGTGTTCTAAACACTTTATTATCTGGATTATTTAAAAATTCTTTGAAGCGTTTATTATCTAAAATATGAAAACCACGCATGACACCTTGTTTGTTAAGGTCATCAATAACTGTAAGTGGTATAGATGCTATTTTATTATCAAATAAATCATCACCCCATCGTGTATGTTTATCTTTTAAATTACGTTCAGCTAAATTTGCTTCTAAAATATCGCTGATGTCTTGTCTAGTTTCAATCACTAAACCTTCGTCTGTATCATGTGCTACAGATGTTCTAAATGTTGTTGGTTTCATTCATTTACCTTTTACCTGTGATTTGAGTGAAAACAATTTTTACAGGCAAATATATTAAAATGTAAATACAAAAAGAATAACAGAGGTGTAGGTATGCCCCATCACCTCTGCATTCAATAATGGATAAAAGTCCATTAAACTTTCTACTACTCTGCCAAGTCAGCAATAATACCGTGAGCAGCTTCGTTCTTAACTTCTAGTGTGTATTCTACTAAAAGTTGAGTTACATCAGCGTCACCAGTTTTTGCTAATTCGTTTGTAGCAAATGGTCTTAAGTATGCAATTGCTGCGTACTCTGGATCAAGAACAAACGCTACTTCACCGCCATCACCAGAATCTGCTGGAATGAAACGGTTAGGAACAACAGAAATGCTACCAAAGTCTGATAAATAAACATCAGCAGCACCAATAATTGTTGTTGCTTTGTTAGCAGGAGCTTGGTAACGTTGTGCAGCAATACCAGCAAAACCAGATACTACTTGTTTTTGTGTTGGTGTTACCATTAACACTTTAGGATTGCCACCGTTTGTGAAGCATGATTTTACAACTGATTTTAATTGTGATTCTTCAAAAGTACGGTCTGTACCAGAAACACGAGCAGTTGTACCACCAGAACCAGCAGTACCGTTAGTACCTAGTGATTTGTTTGAAGATAACCATGCTTGTAAGCCACCTAATGTACGAGCAGTTGTAGCATTGCCAGCTGCATTTAATTGGTTGCTTAAAAGGATGAATTCCATGTCACGTTTGATTTCAGCAGAAGCTTTAGCTAATTGGTAAGCCTTTTCAGATTTACGACCAGCTTTGTTTACTGCTTCAAGAGTACCAGCAATCTTCACAGTTTTTTGTGAGATTTGTGTACGGTTGCCAAGACGTGTTGTTGGTGATAATGTTGCATCAGATGCTGTTGCACCTTCAACTGCAGCGTTAGAACCATTAACAGCTGCTAGGCTGTCTGTTTGCCACTCATGGAGAACACCAGTAGCTTTTGTTTTGCCAACTGATGACATAAATGGTGTTTCTGTTGGAGAAATGTTATAGATAACGTCTGTTAAATCCTCACGTTGACCTATAGCGGTATAGGTTTGATATGTTGCCATGTTTTATTCTTCTTTCTTATAAAAATTGTTCAAATAAAGCTGCTGCGTCACGGACATGTCCGCTGTTACGCAACTGTGCTTTCTGTTTTTTAATTGTTTCTGTATTGTTATTACTTGTAGCAGATCCAGCCTTCAGCATCTTTGGTGCTTCAGAAACTTTCTTTGTTACAGCAGGTTTTGACTTTTGAAGCTTGTCATACATCATCGCCTTGTGTAGAGTAATAACGTGCCTAGAATCATAGACGCTAGATAATTCAGCATCTGAAAATCCAAGCGATTTGCCATAATTGCGAATCTCATTACGGAGGTTTTCGCCTTTAGCAGGGTCTGAAAACTCTGGTAAGACTTGCGTTAATTTTTGTGCTTCCTGTGCAACTCTTTCTTGCATGGCACGAGCAGTTTCAGATTGTTGCAATTGTGCAATTCTGTCTTGCTCTGCTCTTATAGCAGCGAGTTGTTCTTTCCTTTCAGAAAGTTCAGCGACTTTAACAGCATATCCTATAGGGTCGTTTTCTTTAAGGGCATTTAAGTCCTCATTCGGCGTTTGTGAAACTATAAATTCTTCTATAGCTTGCAAACGTTGAGCATATGTATCACGAGCATACTTTGCCTCCTCAATAGCCTTACGTTCAGCCTCAACAGCTTTACGTTGTTCAGCTACCTCTGTGGTCTTTTTAGTGTAATCAGCACCAAGTTGATAACCTTTAATTAATTCATCGAGGGTGACATCTTTTTCTTCCCCAGCCGCCTTTACTTTAAAAGTCTGGGGTTGTTCCTCTTCTTCAACTTCGGTTTCTTCTTGTTCTTCAGCTTCTTCCTCAACTACTTCTTCAGCTTCGTCAGTTGCTTCAGCTTCTTGTTGTGGCTCTGCTTCTTGAGCCTCTGTTTGTTCAGCTTGTTGTTCACCTGCTAATTGCTCTTCCGAGTTTGCTGGGGTGTTCATTAAACCTTCGAAAGCATTGGCTGCTTGATTTACTGTAAGCTCGCCACTTCCAGAATCTTCTGGAGTCATGGTTGTTTCACTCATTTTTATTTCCTATAATCCTCTAGGGGAGGTTACCCATTTTAGAAATGTCTAAAATATCTTCCATGCTTTACTTTTAATTTCGCCAGTTTTAGCGATTGATTCCAAGTAAGACATAAGTTCGTTATAACAAGCTAATCTTTGATAGGCTTGTTCTCTAATATCAGACTCATTTTGATTTGAGTACATGATAGTTTGTAATTGGTTTTGTTGTAGTTCTTTAATTACAGATTGAAAATGTTCGTCATTCAGTATGCCAGTAATAGCGTCTACTTTATTGGACATTGTTCATACCTTGTGTCATGTTGTTAATTTTATCTAAAGAATCTACAATAGTTTTTGTCTGTTCGCTTCTTGTTTTTTCAGCTTGATTAGCAGCATCAGTTTCAATCTTCAATTGTTTAAGAGCTAATTCAGTGTTTTGTTTTAGTTCTTGTTGTTGAAGTTCTAATGCTTTACGAGCATTCTCTAATTGCATTTGCTCACGTTCTAAATCAAGTTTAGCAGCGTCAGTTTGTGCTTTAAGTTGTGCTTTTTCACGTTCAACCTGTACAAGAAGTTCTGTAGCTTGTACATTTGCATCTGGTTTTTCTGGTTGAGGTTGTGACAAGATTTCGTTTTGCTCTGGTGTAATCTCATTCATGAATTGTGCAGCATCTTTAAAGCCAGCCATGTTAATAAACTTGGCTAATGTGTTACGATATTGCATTAAGTTCACTAATGGATTAGATAAACCATATTGCTGAATGATTTGCTCTTGTTTTTGCAAGATCATTTGCATTGTTGTTAATTGTTCTTGACGTGTACCTGTACCTAAACCTACGTTAATAGATACATTGTATTGGTTACTCCACTCACGAGGATTAAATGATACATATTTACCATTTAAACGCACCAATTGCTCTTTATCTTGATATTTGCATAGTAAGGTAAGGATTCCTTTGAAAAGCGATTTAACACCTGTTTCTGCAAAGATACGAGCTATTAATTCAAGCTTTCCTGCACTTGCTTGTGACATTGCTGACACAGCAGCAGCTGTTACGTTTTGTAGTATGTTAGGATCAATACCATTTTGTGAATCTGATACACCTGTACGTCTTGCTTGTACGCCATCTAGGTATTCAAGCATTGGGAATGAACCAGATGTTGTAGGAGCTACAGTTAATGGTACTAAAGCGTTAGGATTCTTCAATCTTACAACGCCACCAGCTGTAGATGTCAATAAATCATCAAGATTTACTTGTCCTTCTACTGCACCAACACGATAATTGTTAGTTAAGTAGAGGTTATCTAACATTTGACGTAAAACAGTAGACTTAATAAGCTGTAAATCTAGTGCACGATCAGCTAAAGACTGTCCGTAGAATTTATGTGGGATCGGAATTGGGCAAAGTGAGTGAAATGGTACATAATCACACTCTTCATCTTCTAAAATCTCATTAGAAGCGTATACAATGCGTCTTAATTCAGCAATACCGTCATTATTGTAGTCTACTTTGATGTAACATTCGTAAACTTCTACAACTTCCATAGATTCGTCTTGAGAACCCATGCTATTTGGTTGTTCACCTTGTGAATAACGAGCAATTCTGTCTGGACTAAACTCTAAAGTATCACCAGATTCTAAAGAATCTACTAATTTTTTATCAAAACCCATAGCAACTAACTCTGAACGAGTCAACATTCTACGATGTGCTACAAATGGTGAGTCTTGAATGGTTCTAGCACGTTTAGAAATAAGGAATTCTTCTGGTGGTACGTTTTCTACGACCACTTTACCTTCTTTTTTAGTGCGTTTGATCTTAACTTCGTGTTCACGTTTGACGTTTTGGAAGACTTGACCAGTCATTGGGTCAACAATCTCTTCTATTTCTTCTTCTGTTTCTTGTTCTACGATTTCTAAATCATCATCTTGCATGAGCATCATGAGCTCATCGTCTGTAAGTGACTCGTATTTTTCTTTTGTAACGTCTACTTTCTCATCCCAGTATGCTTTTACAATACCAGTCTTTTGTAGAAGTGCATCTTTAAACCAATTATGTAGAATTAAGAAGCCATCGTTTTGTCTGTAGAATATCCAATTACAATATTCAGTTGCTTGTTGTGCAAAAGGTTCGTCACCACTGTTAGTAGGTTGGAATTCAACAACACCATCTGTAGAAGTAAATACACGAATAAGTTGAGGCAAAGCTCCATCTACAACTTCTGCTACTTCACCAGTAACAATTTGTGATTTGCCTTCTACTTCGTTACCATATGGCTCACGAAGATAGTATTCAAGTGCTTGTTGACGTTCTGCAACTGTGTCTGTTTCAACATAGCCAATAGAATCATCAATTTCAGACTCGACAATGCTTTTTAATTTGTTAATATCCATTAAACTATCCATTTAGTATTTACGTTAATAGGTTTATTCCACTCTTCAGCTGGACTCTCATCTAATCCTGTAGCTAGATATCTAAACGAGTCTGCAGCATGTGATGACCAATCATGTAATGGTCTATCGTGGAAAACTGCACGCTTCTCATCATAGTGTCTACGATAGTTGCGTAGTGCATCTAGACCTTGTTTTGTTTTAGGATCAAACCAACATCTAGGTATTATTCGTCTAACTGCTTGTATGCCATCCATAACATTAAGGCGAGGAGCAGTAACAATTGATAATCCTGCATCTTCTAGTGTCTCCTTACGAGATTTACCAGTACCTAATTCTCTTACTTCTACGTCATGTGGCAATATGTGTGTAAAGTGTGCATAGTCGTTATCTCGCAACCACTGCACATAGTAGTCTAATCCTTGACCATGATTTTCCATGTAGTCAATAAGACGTATTTCTTTACCTGTAAGTTGTGCTACCCAAATAGATGTAGAGTCAGAGATACCCAAGTCCCAAGAGGTATAACTACGGCACAAGTCATCACGAGGAATTTCTGTAATGTGTGCTTTCTCTTCTATTTCATTAATGAGTTTAGAGTAAAATGATCCTTCTACAGAAGCATTGAAAGAACACTCAAACTCTTGCATAAACTTATCTTCGCCCATCTCAAGACGAGCAGCTGTAAGTTCTTGTTCGTTTAGTAGCTTGGTGTCACTAGATTTAAACTCTAGTAATTTCCATCCTTGTCCTTCAGCAGCACGATCTCGTAGACCCCTGAAGTGATTGTTGCCTTTGGGTGTTCCCATTGCAACACAGAAACCTAGTCGGTCTGTTAACGCAGGTCTGATAATGTCACTGAAGACAGATGGATTTATGTTACCTACTTCGTCTATAACTGCTCCATCGAGGTAAATACCACGAAGAGAGTCTGGGTTATCTGCACCATAAAGTGAGATACGTCTACCCATAAAGTCTACACGAAGTTCGGCAATGTTTACTTTTGCACCTAAAGGGCGTGTGTAATTAACAAGGTAATCCCATGCAATACGTTTAGATTGGTTATAGGTTGGAGCTACATATGCGTATCTAGGGTCTTTTTTTGTGCAGGTAAGTGCACTATGGATCAGCTGGTTAATCGCTGATACAGTTTTACCCATACGTCTGTGTGCTACTACTACCACAAACCTATTATCTTTTACTGCTTGGTGAATCAATTTTTGGGGGACTCGTGGTCTATACCCAGTGTCTAAAGTTTTTTGCGACTCCATATAGGGTCATCGCCTCCTAGTTGTTAAATTACCACTTTACTTTGTTTGCCCAATATGCTGCAGACATTTTGCCTTTAGCAATATTTTTGGCGTGTCGTGCCTTAAATGATTTAGCTCTTGCTGTATCTGTTTTGTCACCACTTACACCTTTTTGTCCAAAACGTATAAGTTTCTCTTTGTCACCTTCTTTTGCTAAAACAGCATGTGATTTAGTAGGGTGGCTTGGTGTGCGTTTAGGTTTGTTAAAACCAGAGAACGTTTCTTTGCCTTTTTTAATCATTTCTTTTTAGCTGTCTTTGCTGATTGTTTAAATGCTTTTGCAGTAGGTGCACCTTTAGAACCTACCTTACGCATCTTCTCGCCAGAGCCTTCAGCGATACGTTTGCGTTTAGCATGTATGTTAGCATATAGACCTTTAGTAGCCACTCTTCATGCCTTTTTTAGCAGGTTTAGCAGCCATCTTTTTGCCTGTCTTTTTAGCGTATTCTTTAGCTTCTTTCTTACCTTTTTCTGTGTAAGCAAATTTCTTTTTTCCGACCATTGGCATAGCTTTCTCCTTATCTAGATATCATTCTAATAATTGAATTTAAATCCATAGGTGGTTTTGCATTACTTACAGACATACCACCTGCTTGTGGAGGTACGTTAGTCATTGTGTTACCTAGTGGATTTGTTTGTTGGTAGTACGGTACTGCTCTTGGATTAGACATAAAAGCATTTTGTCTAGAGAACTCATCCATTTTCATTTGCATCATAAGTTGGTTTAATCGTGCAGCTTCTGCTTCAGTCATCTGACCCATGTTTACACCGCCCATAAGTCTTGCAGCTTCTGCTTCTGTAAGCTGACCAACACCTGCTGATGATGGTGAGGATCTGCGTAGTGCGTCTAAATATTCTAATAAGCCCATAATAATATCCTATAAAAAATTTGGGTAATGCCGTTTTAAATAATTCTGGTTTTTCGATTTTTAAAAAACAAGGGGGTGGGGGTCTATTCTATACCTGTCACAATCTTAACTTCTACAGGTGTGCCATCTGGATTCCCACTGATCTCATGCTGTGTTGATTCTTTCCACTTTGCACGAGACTTTAACCAGAAGATCATGGCTGTGGTGTTACCTTCTTTAGCTTGCTTAAACAAAGTCTCTGCTACAGAAGCGTTAGCCTCAATACGACCTTTGTCAAGCTCTTCCTTGTAATATTTAGTCAAGGTATCTGCACTAATGTTAAGTACTGTTGCGATATCCTCATGGCGTGTTCCTACTGACGATAACATAAAAACTTTATTTCGGGTGTCGCTTGTTGGAAGGTGTGGGGGTCTTCCGCCTTTATCCTTGCTTGTCTCAAGGCTTTCGGGCTGCTTGATCATGTCAATAGATAGGCTGCTATCCATGCTTATATCATCGCCCTTTAATGCATCGGGCTTTATGTCAATGCTTACTTGAGAATGATTATCATTATCGTTATCGGTCATTATACTATTATCCTAGTTTTGTCAATATGTGATAAGTAAATTAAATCACAATTATATATTGACATTGTTTAATATTGTTTTACTATGATCATGTAAACTTTTATTTACTATTAATTATTGAAAGGGCTATTATGAAATCAATCACTATATATACCGATCCGCAGCATGGATGGGCTAAAGTAACCTTAAACGAGCTATTAAAGCTTAATATACTGGATAAGATAAGTACTTATTCTTATATACATAAAAACGGGCTTAATGCTTATCTTGAGGAAGATTGTGACTTGTCACTATACCTTAAGGCTTTAGATGATAAAGGCATTAAGTTTCGAATCATTGAAAAGCATACCAATAAATCAAGTAAAATTAGATCTTATAAGCGTTATACATTAGGCATAAATTATAAGAATCCTTTTTATAATTCCGATTTACCTATTGAAGTAAAATCTAATTTACTATAATATCTATTCTTTTACACTATATAAGGATTAATACACTATGAATACAATGCAAGGCTTAAAACAGTATTTAAAGGCTTTAGAAGCTCATGATTGGCATTATAGCTATTCTGATGATCATGCAGCCTATATGAAAGGCATTAATGAAAAGCATAATTTAAGAAAACTAGCTATGATTTACGATCATAATTTTCAAATCTGGGATAGCATTGCCCCAGATCAATATAAACAAGGGGCTTATTAATCATGAATAATAAAACACTCATAAAAGCATTAAATAGCATTGACAGTAAAAAAAGATTTACATTAATCACTATTCCAGATAGTATTGACTATGAGCTTGAATCGGATCTATTACGGGATTATAACGATATGCTAGCAAAAGATAACGGCGATTTTTCAAGCTTACATGTAGAGGATCAATAATTATGCAAAATCTATTTAAACACTTTATCTATGCTTTTTTAGGCTTTATAGCCTTATATAGCTGGATTCTATTTATATTTTTACTTTAAAGGGGCATTAAATGATTAATACCAATGATTTAAAAAAGGGCACTCAAATATTATTAAAAACCGGCATTATCGTGACTGGGAAACAGATCGGAAGAGCGTCGTGTAGGGAAAGAGTGTAGGC